>Ga0307514_10000277_pt1 | contig 132048 bp, 144 predicted proteins | sample 16_EM_MG_FD_203088 | JGI IMG/M metagenome (GOLD analysis project Ga0307514, IMG submission 203088) | Populus trichocarpa ectomycorrhiza microbial communities from riparian zone in the Pacific Northwest, United States - 16_EM | ecosystem: Host-associated > Plants > Roots > Unclassified...
TTGATAAGATACTATTAACACACTGCAAATACAAGAGCCTTATATGAATCTATAGATGGACCCACTGTGCGACCCGCTGACAACCCGCCCAATTCAGACGGGTTGGGAGTTTACCATGGAACCGTACCCGAGTGGGCAGTTCGGGTTTATTGACGACCCGGACTGCCAATTTGGCAACGATTCGGTTTGGACCCAGACCCAGACCCGAAGTGACGGTCCGGAACCGTTGCTAACACTAGTGGCGATGGTATATGACCATCCTTGCCGTCAATGATGGAATTATAAAATCTACCACCTTACTTACTGCGTGCATTCGCCCGATGGCAAAATTTGATGTAGATAAACCCCGCGATTGCTTCCGCCAAGAAGAAAAGTGGACGCTGGCCATTCGTTAGCAGTTTTCGACTGTCTCTGCATTGGATTGCGACAGTGTACAATACCTTCCACACACTGTGCTACAGGCAACAGATAATTAATGTTTGCCAGAGGAGAATGAATGAATTCCAACCGCTCTGCGGCGGATTCAAATCGGTGGTGATCATCAAGCTCTTCTATGTTGTCACTTGCTCATTGAATAAAATCGTAGTTAATCTTCTCAACTTGTGCTCGAACCTGGTACCTGTTTGAGTGTCAAATATCCGTCATGGGCCATTGCTTCAGCATACCTCTTTCAGAATCTGCTTAGTGCGCGCCTTGAATGCTATTGACCAAATGTTGTTTTGCTGCATTGTGGTGTTCCAGTACTTCACTATTATCTGCCAGAGTGGGCCGTCAGCTAATGCTTGTGCAACGGGTCGCGTTGCATAACTTACCATGTTCAAGTCGCTTGCAGTCATAAAAAGCTGTCTCTTCCACATGTAGAGCTCCCGGAGTCTGCCAGTTGCAAATACAAGACGCCTCAAGTCCGAGTGACCAAATTGAAGGATGCTGAGCCTGACGGAGACCACTGTTCGAGGTGTAGCCACCATCTGTGGTTGCAATTGCTTCTGCGTCTGTCTCCGAGTCGTTACCATATCTCATGTTCGCAGTGGATTTGTTACGATCGTGCGGGCTTCTTGATTACGGATGGGGGTATGCAGATTGTCAAGACCGCTGAGAGGAGTGGGGGTCCTAGCAATGCCGTATGCGGGGCGGGATACAAAGCGACGGGTTTGATCTGTCGTTAAGGTTCCGCTGTGCGCTGGTGTGTCACGACTGCTTGTACCTGGCGTGGCGGTTGGAGTAAGTATTGACCATCACTGTCTAGTGGACGGGGTGACATCTGCAACGAGAGAATAGTTCAGAGAAGATGAGGGGGTGCAGTTCTGACCTTGGGTTGTAGAGGCTACCGAACTCCATGATGGAGAGGAATCGCTCTCGCCACCCTGTACAGACAAGCGTCTCTTAGAAGAGGGAATTGGAGAATTCCCCAAACGCCGACGGTTTTGTTGATTCTGCAGATTATCAATATTCGAACATTTTGTACGACCGGAGTCGTGTCACGGTGAGGGCTTTGGAAAGGCATCGTCCCATATGGATGTTCAATGTTAAGAATGCACGAACAAGTTCCTCAGCATGCATATGCAACGGCAGGCGAGGTAGACTGCTATTTTTAGCGACCAGGGAGGGATTCGACAATAAAGGAAGGCGCAGTGTAGACTGTGCTAGACTCTCAACCGTGAAAATACTCGGGGATGATATCCTTTGAACAGCATTCAATTACAGGGTCAACTGCCATCAGATTAAACTTAGATTATACCTAGCATTAATATTCACTCTTACAGCAGTGTCTGCAGGTCAATTTGCACCGCTTGAAGGGTGATGATGCCTTCTTGGCCCGGTTATCATAGTATTGAACTCGTTCTTGGCACCATACTTCGAACCATTGATTGTGTATATCTTCTCATTCCCGGTCGGAATCCCACCATCGCAGAGCTAAATACATCGCAATGCGAACGATGACGTATTGTGTCTCGTATGACATCAGTTGCATATGCTTTTTCGAACGCTAGGTGTGATGATTCCCGTGTTGGAAGGTTGCCCAGTTGTGACAAAGTGAGAACCACGCAGTCCCCGCTGAGATGCACGAGGTCTTAGGAGTGAAAGTCGTGTGACTTGCAAACGCAACGCCCGGTTTGGTAACCTTTTCTCACCGCAAGTACTAAATCTTGTGTCGCGGCCTCTCGTTCATGAGGTGTCTGGTGGTTGAGCAGGATGAATCCTGGGCCGTTTTGTGTTCGTTAACCAACAAAACACAGGACATGAATCAAAAGTATCATATCTCACAACGTAAACGAAGAAATCGCAGGAACTCGAGTATATATATCCCTTCTTCCCACCTACACCTCCATTCTTCTTTCCTCTCATCTTAAACACACCGCCAGCATACCCAACTATCTCAACATCACGTCACTTGCTTATAACAACTCCTCTCGTTCCAAAACACACCCCATAACCTACAAAACTTTGTATGTTCCCTCTGGGCTACCTTCCACTACGTGCAACTGTATCATAATTCTAACGGTTTGGATGTAGATTCATTTTCAACTCACAGCGATGGCTCCAAATGGCAGCCGGAAAGGAATGGGCAAGGCTAGGGCAACGTTGCCGACATCGGTCATAAATCGACATCTGTCTTCGGATCGGGACCGAATAACGGTTTTCATCTCGGAACGCATCAGTGGACCCATAAGGATTTAAAATGTTTGCTGGGTCAAGAATGAGAGGGAATGGGACCGCTTTAATGATAAAATGTTTCTTGATCCAGTCACGACTCGCCACTTTTCACAATTCGAGCTGATGTGGTCACACTGCAGGAGCAGGAGTTCACCTGTTCGGGAGTGGTGGGAAGCCTTCAGCTCATATATCGGGCAAATGTTTGACCTAACCTGTGAACAAATGAACAATTGGAGGTGGGACAACCCCGGTGCCTTTGGGGATGACGTTGATCACTACAATCCGCAGACAACCAGCTCAGGAAAGGATAAACGCACTGCCGAGTGTTTCTCTTGCTTCGGTAACGATGATCCCAGGGCAATGATTTAGCCTCCCAGCTGCCGACATTACAAGCCAGGCGACTTCCTGGTTTTGGCCCACTGAATTGGGATTAGATAATCGACGAGGTCGATGAGGATGAAACCTGACTTGATCCCTGATCGCCGAGCGGTGGAAGATGCCGTCCTGGCGATTGCAATGACAATGACGACAGGAAGGGTGAGGAAGTCATGCACAGCAGTGAGAAAGAGACCAGGAAAGGAAAGGGAACAAAGGATGGGAAGAGGAAAGGGAAGGGGAAGGGGAAGGAAATGGAGGGAGGGAAGAGGAATGGGAAGGGAAAGGGTAAAGGGAAAGGTATTGTTAAACAACTCCATGGGAAGATGATATCTCTCGTGCCGCTGCTTTGCAATTGCAGAAGGAAATGTATGAGGCAGACTGAGACATGGAGGGCTAACTAGACCGGGGATATTCAGTGCCGGACGCATTGCCCGCTGTGTCAATTGTCCCAGATGATGACACCAACTTTACCGAGAAGTCAGACGGCGAATGTAACTCAGAATAAACTCCTCATGTGAATGTGCGCATGCAGGATGATGTGGACGCACCGTGCCGCGTTGATTTAGACTGCGATGTGGATATGGAAAGGGATCTGGATGATGAAGAGGAGGAAGGTGAAGGAGAGAAGGATGAGGAGAAGGATGACGAGGAGAAGAATGAGAATGAGGAGCAGGATGAGGAGCAGGATGATGGCAAAGAACCTTGGACGATTGGCCAGGGGGAGATGATCAGCCAATCATGCAACCTGAGCGAGGCCAGGAGATGCGTGAGCATACCCCACAGCCACAAGCTCCGTCGTCTGCCCCACAGCTACAAAGCCCGGAGCCTCCCTTACGCCCAAGAACTCTCGAGACTCATCCTCTCAGTGGGCTGCCGTTTTGGCAGCTTCTGACGCCGCAAAAATGTCGCACAGCGGTGCCAACTCAGGAAGAAGCTGAGGGAGCTGGAAACACCTCGGTTGTGGATGTGGATCAGCTGCTTCTCGGCGAACGGGCAGGTGGCGACAGTCTCCCTGATATCCTTCCCCCCGATGTTACTCTCTCCGATGTCGCTCTCCCACATAGTCCTCTCCCTGATGTCCCTCTCCCTAATGTCCCTCTCCCCAATGTGCATCTCCCTGGGGTGCACCCTGATGGATTGGTAGGCATGGAGTGAACCAATCCTGGTGTTACAGACGAGGTGATGGTTCCTGCGTTCTGCTTAGGGTCAGGTTCTTGTCTTGTTTGTTTCTTTTGTTCTAATCTATTTATCTCAGGCATTGATGATTTCACGTGTTGTGAGGTTTTTGAATCGCTCAGGGTTTAATTTCGTCATGGGTTGTGTATTGGTTTTATTTTATTCATAGTTTTATGGGACATAGCGCATGCAGCATTTTTGCAACTCCTGGCGTGTAAGGAACTTCCTTGTAATGTTGTTGAGGCTCAATAAATCTCTCAAGTTAGCTGCAAGTATCGTGAGCTTCCACGCACCAGGCTGCTCAGGCCCTGCACAATCTTTCGTCTTATTCCACAGTGTATACTCCACTCCTCGCAAGTCTTCGACAATGCCAGAGGCGAACCTGTTTTGTCCCCCCAATTTCCCTGCCGAAAGAAGTTCTCCTCAGACAGCTGGTGCCTTATACATATCAAATTACACCATCCTGAACACCTTCAAGTTGCACGCCAGAACAATCTGACAATTCCCAGCGCGCTCCGAAGCGTTAAACCTGCTTAGCTTCGTGAATTCAACTCAGAGAAAGATTCAGTCGAAGACTTGGACGCGCATCCATAACTCAACCAAATTGAATGCATCGGAGACTCAGATTGTCAACCACTGCCACCTCCTCTGCCGCAGACGGAAACAGACCCCGGCGCTGGCGCTCCATTGTGTAATTACATTGCTGAGCCATGGTAACGCGACGCTCAGGGTTGCCTTGAGTCATACCTAGAAAACAATCTCTACTGCCCATTTGCAATGCGTGAAGAGTACAATATATCCAGTGTCGGATGAAGCAGATGGGCATGAAAATATACTATGACAAGGTGCTGAAGGAAGAAAACACCACTCTGCGTTTTCCAAGTTTCAAAAACTGCGATGGCATTCCGAAGCATGTGGCTAGCATGCCAGATCATCAGGCTCTCGGAGAGTGAGAACTATGCACTGACCAGGATATGAGATGGAATGGCAATCACCAATGTGCTATGAAATACTGGAGTCTAGACCTCATCAAAAGTATGAGCTGGATCATGCAGGAGGAAGAGTACACCAGGCATCTCAATTATGCCAATCAGCGTTGCCTTAACAGCGATTCACCACCAAGACTCCTGTATACCGAAATGGACACTGCGGACAGGTGGTGGGAGACACAGGTAAGGAGAAATACTCCAGGAAAATCACATACTAATCGACATTGAGTCAACACTTTGAGTGAGGGATACACTGGTTCACTTAATTTTCATGTCTGACAGAACACATATCTCGAATGTTGCTGGCGACAAGAATGAGTGGCCTGTATATATGATGCTTGGCGATCTATCCTCGAAGATGCGCCAGATGCCCTCAAAGCACAGCGTCAGAATGGTCGCTCTCCTGCCCATTCTGATCAGGAACCGCAATATTCCTCAGAAGCGACTGGATGAGCAGCAGCAAACGAACCGAGAGGTGCTGAATGAAGTACTCTCGCGGTTACTCCAGCCTTTAATCTTTAAACAAAATCCCAGCGCTGAGAACAGGTATTAAAAGGTTCTCATTGCAGATGGCAACTTCGGGCGTTGCAAAGTGGTTTTTGCTGCATGGCTTGTAGATTGCACAGATTATAGCGACCTATATCATCTGGAATGACATGTATGTTTCTGGTGCGAGTATCCAAAGAACAAACTTGGGGATTCTGTCACTCCTGACAAGCAACACCCCCGGCTGGATCACAACCTTTATAGACCGCCCAACAATGCCTTCCCTAATGCAGCCGATGCCGAACCATTGTCGCGCCATGTGCACCAAGGATTGCATGTCTTTCGATATAGTGCCTGTACCGTGAGAGATCTCCCAAAGCCTGACCTCCTCCATCTTATGCAGATCGGCATGCTTGACCACCATCAGAAGTACATTTTCCACTTTGTGAACATGCACGAATGGCTCGATAAGTACAATGCAATCTGGTTATCCATACCTGCTTACGATGACCTCACACCAAACAATAGGTCATTTGAGCAAGTTTCTCAATGGATGTAACGACGTTGTCATGAATGCGTGGTTAGGGTTGCCGCATGGTTACGTGATGTGTCCAGGGTCGGGTAAGCGCCAACCTTATATTGACATCGCAACAGAGACTTAGCTCCGTACTTAATATCTTACAACTTACTGCTGCACCTGAACTCATTCGCGCCCGTGTGCAACAGTATACCATACTATCTCATTATACTGCTCAGCGCCGGCGTACCCGCCCTTGTACTATCTTCGGTCTTTCAGAAAATCGGATATGTTTCGCGCACGAGATCACGCGAATTTTCCCCTTTAATTGACGGGTTGCGACAGACACAAAATGTACAACTACAGCGAATTACCCTCCATGCTTCCAAAGAGAATACCAAGAAGCCAATTGCGTGTACCTAACACGCGTGCGAGCATTGAATCCCTTCGAGCATCGGTCAGCCGAATCACGTCTATTCCTATGCGCCGCGTTTCGGTACTACCAGAAGACGAAATCTACGATGACGATTCCGCCAAGACTCAAGTTCACCAAGAAGCCCCCGATCCTGATGATGAAGACGAAGATGAAGATGATTCAGCCTCACCAGAGGGCAAGGATATTTGAGGCAGAGACGACATATTGTCAAAGATCACAGAAGACGACCAAAAGGAGATCCTTGAACAGAACCGGATGCTACATAAACTCCTATTCGAACTACAAGCCGAATGGAACGAGGAGAGAACCCGAATGTTCAATGAACTCTACCGCAGCTGCAACCTCGACAGACCAGAGCATCCCCGAAATCAGTCCAAGATCTGTAAGACGGTTGAACCCTTACGGTACTCTGGCGGGGCAAAACAGCTGGATATGTTTCTCGAAACATTACGATCAAACTTTGCATCCCATAAGCACCTCTTCCCAAGAGGCGATCCCGATCAAGTCAAGTATGCAGTCTCTTTTCACGACACCTGGAATAACCACCTAGATACGACTCAGCGACAGACGGAAAATACAGACCAATCCGAGTGGGCTAGTAACCTACGAGAGGCAAAGGACCCATGTTTAGAGCATTTCGAACTCTTCGCGAATGAGCTTCAAAAGATGTACGGAGATAAAGCCAGACGTCTCAATTCAGCGACAAAAGCCATGAAGGAGTACCAGCAATTACCAAACAAATCAGTCCGGATTTACGCCAACCTCCTGAAAGCAAATTGGAGAAGAGCCGGGTGGAGCCTTATAATGCACGAAGTGGTCCTATACGACATGGCGTTGGCGGGCCTGCTGCATGCACTTCAGACGACAGTCAGATTTTAGATCTCCAGTGGCAAAGACATGTTCGATACACTCCACCAACTCTTCGACTGTGGAGCGGCTTCGGAGTTCAAACCGCATGACAAGACACCCGAAGGACAACAGCAGCCACAAAGGCAAGCAGGGGAGTCACAGAAAGGTGGGGAGAAAAAAAGTAATTTCCGAACATCCATTTCCGAACCGGCGGAATACACTTCCAGCAATTCGAATAACTCCAGCACCGGTAATTCTAAATCGGGCAAGTCCAATGTGTCCAGCGGAGGCAGCCGGGCCAACTTAGCACCAGCGCCATGGCTTTCAAAGGAAGTCAATGAAAGCCGAAAGGCAAGCCAGCAATGCACTCGCTGCGGCAGTGGAGACCACCAAACATACCTTCGTACCAAATATGGCAAGACAATCCCACCTGAACAGAACTCCAGCAATAGCAGCAGCTATGACGGCAAACAAATCAAGCGCCAAGAGTCATTCGATACGCAGCAGCAAAAAAACAAGTCTACCTCTCTCGATATCTAACTCGATGGGAGAGGCTGGACAGGACGGAGAGAGTATTGGAGAACTTGGGTAACGGAGACTTATTTCCAAGCTTGGATGGGATACAACCGCACCAAATCGCTTTAAAACCAAGAGTCATGCTGTAAGGTCGGGCTCTGATTCCAATCCAATACTTATGCGGCACAGAGAGACCGGATTCGGCGCATATCGTCCATGAAGTCCTTGTACAAAACATATACAGCAACCAGCAGCGAGTCAAAGCAGTAATCGACTGCGGGACAAAGAGCATCTTTATATCACCGAGCCTCCTGAGGAAACTCGAATTGCCCCACAAACCAGTATTCACCTCCACCCAGGGTCTCAATGGCCAGGTGATGATGTCTGCACAGGAGAGCCGAAAGGCAAGTCTCATGGTTCAGTATTTTGAACACCTTAAACCAGTTGACGAATCGGAGGTTTTAGTCGTCCCAAAGCAGGCATACGAACTAGTCCTGGGCTTGCCATGGTGTAAGGTGATGAACCTGGAAATCGACTGGACCAAAGGTCAATTGACACCCATGGGAACGCCAAATGGACCTCAACGGGCGAAAATTCCAGAAGCAAATCGCGCAAGCACTCTGCCGGAACACAGTGAGGAAAACACAACAGATGAGCCTCCCCCGGATACACAATTACTCGGGGCCAGCGCATTCGGTAACGTCTTAGCTAGCGAGGAAGTGGTCGAGGCATTCGCCATATGACTTGGAGAATGTCAAGGGTTGCTGGGAGAATCTCAGGAAGGCTTCACCAAAGGGGAGGGAAACCCCAGGATGCGGAATGCGCGAGCAGGAGCAGTAGCGGAAGTTGCGGCAGAAGAGTGACACAATGACGGTGCTCGAATGACTGCTACCGGCTCGCCGAGACACGAAGGGGGAAACTGGACAACTGGCGTGGTCTATCGCGACGAACCATCTGATCCAGCCAACCCGGGACCCCTGCCCATCTCCACTCTGCCAAAACACGCTACAATGCAATCAAGGCTAATGAGAATAGGATCAGACACAGATAACGTGGAGATGGTAACAACAGATGATTGGGGTTGCATCCCAGCACAATATCAGGAATTGGTGGAGGTCTTCAGCAAGAAAAAGGCCGGGACACTCCCACAGCACAGGCAGATTGACCATGCGATCGATCTGGGACGCGACAACAAACCACCATACTGGCGGATCTACAGCCTCTCAGAGTTCGAATTGAAGAGGCCTAAGGCCTACATCGAAACGAACCTGGCGAACGGCTTCCCTCAACGGTCATCATCCTCGGGCGCAGCGCCGATCCTGTTTGCAAACGAAAAAGACGGAGGACCACGGATATGTGTCGACTATCGAGCTCTCAACATACGCACGGTAAACATTAGAGACCCCATTGCTCCAATCTCAGAACTACTTGATCGAGTGCACGAAGCCCGGATCTTCACTAAACAGGACATCCGGAATGCCTACTTTCTTATCCGAATCCAAGAAGGCGACGAGTTCAAGACTGCATTCCGAACTCGTTATGGTCAGTTCGAATACCGAGTTATACCCTTCGGGTTGACGAATGCCCCGAGAACGTTTCAGGCTCACAATGACGATTGTTTACGGCCTTACATGGACGACTTCACCGTGTGGTACCTTGACTATATACTCATCTACTCGACCAATGAGAAGGAGCAAGAAGACCATGTCCGAAAAGTGCTGCAACGCCTACAGGAATTCTGAATCTATTGCACAGCCGAAAAGTGCCAATTCGGAGTCTGGGAAGTCGGCTTCCTCGGATTTGTCATCAATTCGGATCGAATCGGCATGGAGTCAGACCGCATATCACCCATCAAAGACTATCCGACTCCGGAATCAGTTCGGGATGTCCAAGTGCTCCTTGGTTTAACAAACTTCTTCTGAAGATTCATTCGGAATTATGCAAAGGTGACGGCTCCCAAATCAAACTTGCTAACGACACAAGGATCATGGAAGTGGGAATGGACTCTGGATGCCGAACTCGCATTTCGGAAGTTCAAAATGGCCTTTACCGTAGCACCGATCCTCCAGCATTTCATCACACAAAAACCAATCATTCTGCAGACCAATGTAAACGCCTTCGGAATCGCCGGCATCCTTAACCAGTAACACAGATTCGGGATTCTTCGCCCAGTCAATTTCTACTCTCGAAAATACTCTGAGGCCGATCAGAACAACGACACATACGAATGGGAGCTGTTAGCGACTGTCTAGACAATGAAACAATGGAGACAATACCTCGAGGGCGCCAATCACAAGGTCCTGATCCAGTGCGACCACAAGAACCTCGAGTACTTCCAAAGCTCCAAAGTGCTTTCCCGAAGACAGGCCAGGTGGACGGAAATTCTATCCTCTTACGACTTTATCATCGAACACTTGGAAGGAAAGAAGAACCCGGCAGATGGACCATCAATGAGACCCGACTACGAGATAGACTATGAGAGACCGACTCCACGACTACTGGCAACCTTGGCAACTATCTCTGTTGAACAGTACGATGACCTCGTTCAAGAATTGAAAAGAGCCCAGGCGATCGACCCGTTGGCTGCCGACGTGAAACACAGGATTGTCGGCACTCAAATCATCGATATCCCTGACCTGCAAAGAATATACTAACCAGAGGAAGAACCAAGCAACGAATGGAAACTCACCACCGGAGTTGTTACTTACGAAGGAAGGGTATACGTACCAAAGGATGACCTGGTTCGCAACAAAGTCATAAGCCTTTTCCACGACAACCCAGAATCCAGCAACTTCGGAGCTCCCAAGACAGCCGAGTTAGCATCACTGGATTTCCACTGGCCTGCAATGGACGCCACGGTACGAAAATACATTGCACGATGCGAACTATGCCACCGAATCAAGGCACCACGGCACGCTCATCACGGCACAAACGTGCCGCTACCACCACCGTCACGACCTTCGGAAGGAGATACCATGCACTTCGTCACTGACCTCCCTGAGACAACTGCCTCCGGGTGTACGGGGATCCTGGTAATCGTCGATCGATTGAGGAAAATGGCAATCTACCTCCCCTGCAGGAAGGATAATGCCACACCAGAGCTGGCACAATTGCTTTCGGAACCCGGAATCTGCAAACGTGGCGTACCAGACAACATCGTTACCAATCGCGGAAAGGAGAGTACAAGCCGATTCTGGAATCGAGTTTGCTCTCACCTAGGTTTCAACCACAGGCTGTCGACCGCCTTCCATCCACAGACGGATGGCCAGATGGAACGGCAAAACCGGACCCTTGAACAGTATGTACGGGCCTTCTCCAACTACGAGCAGGATAACTGGGTAGAACTGTTACCTTCGGCAGAGTTTGCTTCCAACAATTCAGTCCATCACTCAATGCGGATGACGCCATTCTGGGCCAACTGCTACTACCACCTGCCAATGCAGTTCAAGACACCGAAAGCCACATCAAAACTGAGGTCGGAAATACTGGCGGACGCAACGGTATCGGGAATGGATGAGATTCACCGGCTTCTCCGGGAGAGCTTGTTGCAAGCCCAGGCACGGCAATCAAAATACGCTGGCGGAAAGGACGTGACCTTCGAAGTCAGAAACACAGTGTGGCTCTCGACTCAACACTTCCAAACAACTAGACCGTCAAACACGCTCGACTACAAAGGTACTGGACAGTACACGGTAAGTAAGATAATCAATAAGAATGGTTACAAACTAGACTTGCCGAAAACAATGCGGAATCACAACGTCTTCCATGTATCGCAGCTCGATCACTACACACCGGCGGTCGTAGGACAACCAGCCACGGAACCACCTCCAGTAATAGTCGAAGTTTTCGGAGGAATGGGAGGTCTAAGGATTCTTGACTCTAAGCAGCGTTACCGGAAGCTACACTACCTCGTTCAGTGGGCCGGATACAGCCACGTACGCAAAAGCTTGAAGCCGTTCAAAAACCTCGAGAATGCTCGTGTACGAATCGATGAGTTTCACCGAGACCTCCCGAACAAGCTGCGGAGATGAGGGAAGTCGGATCTTGGAAGTGGAAGAATTGACGGGACTGGAAATATGGACGTTTAGGTCAATTGTACATTTCCTTGTTTCTATTCTTTGTTGAGAAACGGTCCAGTACAAATGGCGTCAGCGTGGGTTTTACCACCTCCGGAAATCCAGTCAATTGGAGGTGGAGTTTCCCCGTGCGCCGGAAGGTCACCCTGGACGTACTTATCAGGTGTTGGACTTATGGGATCGTACGAGCGTGTATCAGTGTTGTTTCCTTGTTTTCTACTTCTACTTAGCAGCCTGGAAGCTCTGCCCTCAAAGAGGTGGATGACGTAACGGGGTTGTCAAGAATGCGGGGTTAGGGTTGCCGGATGATCACGTGAGGTGTCCAGGGCCGGGTAACCGCCAACTTTATATCGACATCGCAACGGAGACTTAGCTCTGTACCGAATATCTTACCACTTACATCTACACCTGCTCTCACTTGCACCCGTGTGCAATCGTAATCCATACTATAACCTTATACTGCCCAACCCCGGCGTATGCGCCGTTACAATGGAATGGGAAGCAGATGAAGGACATGAGCCGGTTCCTGTGTGGAGTTGTAACCCAGTCTCGATGAGGTGGAATCTCCGCTCAGTGTCCCATATTGAATCCCGGAATTGATTGCTCACGAACATTGTTGGAGTTGTATATGTATGCTCGATATACATCACATGATGACGCAACATTAAGCTACGTGCAGGATCCCTTGCTTTGTTTTCACACCTTCAAAGAAGTTTTCTTTCTCGGCCGAGCCGGCAAAAAGGCCAAGGGCAAAGCTAATCCCCTGGGAACGGAACTCGTGAAGAAGCGAAAGGTAGACAAGGAAACCTATGCTGAAACTTGGTCACCTTCCAAGATGCGGCTCCAAATGAATGACTGGCGGGATTATATCAGCCACCAGATAGATGTTTCGAAGGAGTTAGATGCCTCCTTCAACTTTCCAAAGAGACACTTGATGTCACATTGGGTCGAACAGATTCGTTGACACGGAGCTGTGTAACAGTATTCTGCCGAGAGACTTGAACAAGTACATATAACGAACCTCAAGGATGGTTGGAACGCCTCCAATCACAATCTCAACTACCTGCCAACAGTGATCTCCGTTCAGCGTTGCATTCTCTGCTTCGTAATGAGAGAGCTACATCTCCCAGCCCTCGCTCAGCATTGGGAGAACAGCGTTGCTGCCTGCAAAGTCATCGCTTCCGGTGATGATCTGGCTGCCCCACTGAGCTTGCAGTCATATGGGAAGCCTGAATTCATGGGACCCCATAACCGACATGATGGAGTGCATCCTGATGATATGATCAATGACTTCAGAACATTACTGGACAATACGGAAGACCCAATGCACTGCGTGGCAATATATAGCGGCACGCCGAAGTTTATCAAGCATAAGGGTGGTAATAAGACGTATATCTCGGATGAACAACTGCACGCAATTGAGCTCTGTATTTACCATCGTATTAATGTTCAAGAAGATGCTTTAGAAGGTGAACGCATCGCTTAGATGTGTCGATGCACAGGAAGCAAGAGCCGGCGCAGTGGGGACCGATGGAATGACTTGGTGTGGGAAACGCAACGCCCTGGAAGGTGTTACGGCGCGCTGAATGGGTGTTTCCACAGACAACTGCAATGACTATTCAAAATCAAGCGCCAGACGGAGGATGGAGCTTTCGTTGAGTACTGGTTAGCCCTGGCGCTCACCACAATACGTGAAAACTCGGATAACTTGAATCCGATCCCGCAATGTGTTCAAGTGAGAAAAACACCCGCAGCGATTGCTTGGCAAGTGTTCAACGTGGGAAACATTGTCGGCTGCGGGCATGGAATTCCAGAGATACCTACTAGTAGTAAGACAAGAAAATGAAGCAACGAGTGATGGATTGTCAATAGTCTCATAGATCTCGCCACTTGGAATGATGTGTATAATTGGTAATGCGAGAATAGCATTTTGCGCGCAGGTAGAAGGAACGCGAGGAGAGATTTTGGCAGCATCACCCCTTGTATGGCAATTCCGATCCAAGCATGTACCCAATGAACCCAATCCAAAGTATGGTTACAGTTGGCCACAACACTATAGTGTCGGTTTAAAATATGAGACCGACAGAGAGAGAAGAAACGGTGAAACAGTGACCGGAGGCCGGTATGCAATGTGACATGTGGTATTGACATCGGGCGCGGAGTGATCCACCCCCGCCGTGTCTGTGAGGGCTCTCACGCAGTGGTTCCACACTGACGGAGCCATTATGTCCGGACGGAAATGTTTTCTGCTGATGTAGTAAACTCAAAACTGTGGGAATCTGACGAGGTGACTTTACCTTGGAAGCTCCGTTGCAGACCTGACTGTTAGCGGTCAATCTGTAAGGAGGCATGCCGGAACCTGAGAATCTATTCATCGGTGAGTTAACTCACAACCGTGGCAATGTGACGAGGTGACTATACCTTTGAATCTCATATGGAGAGCTGGCTAAGGGTAGTTGATCGTGTAGGAAGGCGCACCCGAAGTTGAAGCTACATTCAGGGGTCAACTCGTAAGCATTAGAATGAAGGGAAGACAATCAATCTTGGGTGGATGATGTACGCGGTGTATGCTGTACGCTGTGTATGCTGTACTCTGTGTATGCTGTACTCGGTGTCAACTCATGATCATGCCTTGGAGAGACAGAGAGGGATGACTTGACTTTGTGTTGGGCGATGAGGGTAGAGTTGTGGACTAGATAGAGAGAGATGGGGGATGCAGATGAGAACAATGAGGAGGATATGAGCGGTTAGGAGATATCAAGGATACGAGTTTCCTGATTCGGTTCAGGACACCTTGTATCGGGTTGATTATACACCACATAGGGACTTGTACCTGATGTCTCGGGGATGGTCAATTGACTCGCACACGAAATTCTCTTAAGTCCCAGTTTCTCACCTTGATTTTCCCCAGGTCCTGCCATCTCTCTCATTCTCGTCCCCAACCATCCAGTCACCTAAGAATACGAAGTCAAGTCATCTCTAGTGTTAGCAACGGTTCCGGAAAGTAAGTTCGGGTCCGGGTCCGGATCCAAACCAAACCGTTGCCAAATTGGTGGTCCGGGTCGTCAAGAAACCCTTACCGTCAATTCGGGTACGGATTGATGGCAATCTCTCAACCCGTCCGAATTGGGCGGGTTTTCTGCGGGTCCATCTATACATTCCTATAGGGCTCTTGTTTTTGGAGTTTGTTAATACTATCTTATCAAAATCGCGTTTTGAACAACCTATAATGAGTTTTTGGATGTTTTGTAGTTTGCAATATCGATCAATTTGGAATCCGTGTTTTACCTTTGATGAATTGAATTTTTGCCTATAAAGGCGTTCAATAAGGTGGTTATGTGCATGCTGATCGATGCGATGCCATGATTACGAAATATTCAAGACCTAAAACTGTTGACGCTCGGTTGACGGTCATTTTCAGGATGAGGCAGGGAGCATGTCGTTGATGTCATTATTCTGAGAGGCTGCCAATATCTCATAAATAGATAACTGCAAGCAATTGGATGATAAATTACCCAAGATGCAAAGCTAGAAATCGTTGACGCTCGGTTGACGCTCATTCTCAAAATGGGGCGGGGACCATGTCGCTCACTTTTTTGCCTATAAAAGCTGCCAATACAACGGTTAGGCATAACAGCGACCAGATCACTGTATAATCACTGTACATATAGGATCAAAAATCGTTAATGCTCCGTTGACGCTCATTTTAATCTATTATCCATTCAATATATGCTGCCATCGATAATTGTTTTCATCATAATTTGAACTCATTGGTTGTCTTTCTGCCACATAAAGACTCATCACTTTGGCAATGCCGAGTGCAGTGACATTCTTGCACTGTTCGCTCTCACATCACTAAAATTTATATATCTTGTCAAAAGCTTTATTGCGCCGGCTCTATATCTATTTATCAAATGGTATTCACACGCTACTACTCACTATTCGCCAAAAACATATCTCTAACTGAAACTCGACGCATTCTGTCCTACATTTTCTTCACTCTCCTATTTCTCCCCGTTTCTGTCGGATTAACCTTCACAAAGACCTTTTCAGCCTGTCTTTTTAACTTCCGTGTCGGCCGAATCAATCCGGGAACATTTGGCGCGGCGCTCACATCGCGCAGCTCTGGGCATTGCGGATCCTCGAGACTATTGCCTTGCTCTGTATCAGATTCATTGTCAGTCCCACAATCGTCTTTGTTGTCGTTTGGATTATCCAGGACGCAATTCCAGTTTAGCTAATTCTCGGTGTCCGAAATGCTTTCAGGTGCGCTATCCTTTTCACTTTCGACTGGATGATGGTTGATTCTGCAGATTCGGCCAACGTTTAATATTTGAGTTCGTCCTCTAGGGAGGTCCTTTGTAGACAAAGCTGGTGGCAAAGCTGATCTTTCTGACAGTTTGAATGCAGCTGCACCATCATGGTGAAAGAGGGACCAGAAGGCTTTGACAATCTCTTCCGTGTCCGAAATGTATCCTACCGCTGTCATCTGCTTGTTTTGGGCGCGTGATTCCTTCTGTGTAGCACATAGGTTAAGGCTGCCCTGCCACATCTCCAAAAAATTGTGGACCTTGGCCATTCTGTGCAATTTCTTTTCTTCCTGCTCTTTCTTCATTTCTGAGTCGTTATCGGTGTTTGTCGAGTCCGATTCAGGGTCGTCGCCTGCAAAAATTCCGTTATTGGCTCGAACAAACTGCCTTACAACGACCTTTTCGCGAAGTGTGTCGCCTGTGGTTTTTGACTGTCTCCAGCCGATGACATCTCGCCCGAGGGAAAAACTGGACTCCACTCCGACACCATGTGGTATGATAGAGAATATTTCGGGCGCCACATTGGACAGATCGGCGTACTTTGAGTGCGTTCCCTCGTGCTGCCGCCACCAGTTGGTTATGTCCGGTATCCAAAATATAGTATTAATCTCCATTAGGTTAGAGTAGTAATCATTGGGATTTGGATTAATTTGCCCCCAGTTCTTTGGTGCTTCAGGCAGTGAATACAAATAGAGCCTGGCTGCAGTTAATAAGCGAGCTGCGCGATCGATTCGTCCGGCTGTTGTTTCAGCCACATTGATAGGGGTTAAGTATTCTTCATCACTGGACAAATCATAAGGATCACAGGATAATTGCCGGGATGCTGAAGCCATTCTACAGGGAACAAGATTACTGCTCGGTATGATTTCTGGTTTATTGACCGGCACACGTCGATGTTTGGCACAATATTCATTCTCTACATACTTCAGAAAGGCATACTTGTATTGGGTAGTATAGGATGTCTCGTCTTCAGGATTAATATCCATTGCCTTGTCCCACTTCCGAAACGATCGCAACTTCCGGAACAGATCGAGGATGTTTGCTGAAATGACTAGCATACCCGTTGTTGGAGTCACTTCGGCGTAATGTTTGGATAGTTTCTGTCGAGCTAACTTCACGGCGCAGGACAAGTCCTCCTTCCATCGAGTCTTTTTCGAGGCCAAAGCTCGCATAACGCCATCCATGTGATCAAACATGTCATTTTACACTTTGATAACGTGATGCAATGTGACGGTATGCCTCATCGACATCCACAGGGTGCAATATCGGAATGGCCTCAATACTTCCGTGACATTCTTGACTATCGTCCATTCATCTTGTGATGTGAAGAGTTGCCGGTAATAGCTGCATTTTGGGTTTTTAAGCCACTCCCGCGTGAATTCCCGTAATTGGGAGGCTCGCTCGAGGAACTCCAATGTTGAGTTCCAACATCCCTTCAAATCGATAATCAGAAGTACCGCGATGTGGACTGTGTCTTTTTTGACAGTCAATGAACTCGCTTCGACGACCAGGTGTCAGCGTAATCAACGCAGCAAGCATTCTCTGTTATATGACGGTAAATTTCAGGAATTGCAAAATATCATGAAATACATACTTTCTCAATAATCTTTGCTAAACCTGGTTTCATGGCCGACACCTTATTGATTCCCGCGTTGCCCTCTTTTCGAAGTCTTTGACTCTTCCCAATGTCTGTCCTTGCATTCTCTCCAAATTGCTGATCGCGCTCATGGGCTTCCCAAGATTTAGTGCGGCCTTTGACACCCAGACTGCTCATGAATGCACCTAATGCAAGCTGTATGACGTGCGCTATGCATGGTATGTGGTTCCTCAGTGCAGGCCACATGGTGCCGGAGGCCTCAAGTGTTGATTGCAGTTTGTGTGTCATCGAGTAATCTGAGGAAGCATTATCAGTCCTAATACCAAGCAATCGGCCTTCGTTAAGTTCAAAATGATCAAGCACGTCCTTCAAATGTATGGGTAGCCTTGCTCCAGTATGTTGGCCCTTGACCTATCATTCTTAATTAGCTTTTGAAAGCGGAAAAGAATAGGCAATAAACCTCATCGAAACCGAGTTGAACCTCACGCGATGCCCAATTACGGTCCATATAGTAAGAATTGACCGACGTTCTGGCCAGTTTGTTTGTCGAGATCCAGCCATCCAAAGCTAAACTGACTTTGTTTTGTGACGGCAATTGCTTCTTGATTGCATCCACGGTCAGGACATATTCCCTGCGGCATGTGTTGCTGAGGGTTGTAGCGGACGGCAGCAATAGGTCGTCGCGTAATTCCTTATATGACCGTCGCAGCTCCAGATTTGACATAGCGTTCCATGGAATATGCGCCAAAACAAATCCTAACATGAGGTAGCGATTCCACGTTTCTTGGTGAAATTCAGATTTCTCAAAGTCCTTAGCTGCTAGTTTGGAATGTTTTGTCTGTCATCTCAGTCAATATGGATGAACCTGGATGACAAATATGAATTCCTTCTGCGAACATACTATTGTAATTCCTCAACTTCCTTGCCTCTTTAGGATAGCCAACGCTGTTTCATCGACAGTCGAACTCGTCAATTCAGTTACTTCTGACTCAGTTAATTCGTTTAACTTTGTGATGTGAACTTTTGCCAGCAAGTGTTTCCCCATTGAGCTTGTCCCATGGTCTGATGGATGACGAAGAACTTGGTGACAAATGATACATATCATCCCAGGGTTGCCGTTCTCCTGAATTCCGCAGTGCAAGTAAAATCGCCACGACGGCGCATGTCTAGAATTATTCCAAGCAATCGGACGTTTTGAGTCTACATTCATTGAAGCCCACCAAGCGTCGAAGATGATTTCTAAAGAAAGGTCGGTCAAATCACGATTAAAGACAAGCTCATTATTGGGAGAGATCATAACCTCTAGCATTGAGGTATTTAAAGATTGTGAATCAGACATGGCGGTTGGAATAAGAATGATTGGTAATACGACACGAGTGACTGCCGAATGTAAAGTTATAGTACAGCAGATTGCTGGTTCTTAAATATTGACTCTAGAGGTACAAGGAAAAAAATCAGATCTGTGAGATATTGCATTGACGCTCCGTTGACGCTCATTTTAGGACATAGATACGATGTTATTGCATGCACTTTTGAATACAAAGGCGGCTGATAGTTCAATTACAGTACAATGTGGTTGCACAGCCAGCTGATTTTCGAATATGGAAGGCCTAAAATTGTTGATGCTCCGTTGACGCTCATTTTTAGGGCCTAGGTAAGATGTCGCTGATATCATTTTCGCGTAGAAAGGCGGCCGACAGTTTGATTTTTGACCAATGTTGCGGCACGGTCCCCTGATTAACGAAGATGGATGGCCTAAACTCGTTGACGATCCATTGACGCTGATTTTTAGGGCACAGGTACGATGTCGCCGATAGCTTTTTTGCCTAGAAAGGCGGCCGACAGTTCAATTATGGGTCAATGTCGCCCCACGGTCCCTGGATCAATGAAGATCGATGGCCTAAACTCGTTGATGCTCTGTTGACGCTCATTGTTAGGGCATAGATACGATGTCGCCAATAGCATTGTTGCCTAGAACGGTGGCCGACAGTTTGATTATGGGTCAATGTCGCCGCATGGTCCCTTGATTAACGAAGATGGATGGCATAAAATCGTTGACTCTCCGTTGACCCTCATTGTTAGGGCAGACTGATGATGTCGCTAATAGCATTTTCGCCTAGAAAGACAGTCGATAGTTCGATTTTGTGTTATGGGCACCGCCCAGGCGTTTGGATTTGTCAAGATGCAAGGCCAAAAATCGTTGACGCTCCGTTGACCATCATTTTAAGGATGGGGCAACGAGCGTGTCGTTTGCCTTTTTCGCTATGACGGTCACCAAAAAACACAGAATGTGACAATATAGCCCTCTGATTGCCGAATATGTAAGAATAAACATCGTTGACGCTCTGTTGACCCTCACATTAATCTCATTGAAATAGCCTTCATACACACACTAACTGTATGCAACAAATCGTATACTGATTTTTAACATCCAATATTGTGTTTTTCAGTATTATCATTTTCATCTGGAAGCTTTGCTACCTCTCAATATCTGATCAACCTCTATCAACGTTATCTGAGCGAAGAATGACGGGGCCCAATCGCATTCCCGCGCTTTCGGCCAGCAATTTTCGGCATGTAGATCATTTCACTAGTTTTTGGTAAATATAGCTCGAGTTCCTCACCTTTCCTCATCCAGCTCCTTCTCCTCGATTTCCATGACGAACAATAAGCAATTTCAAATATCTCAACCATGAGCACGAGGTCTGTGCGGGAAGTTATGCATTTGGATACATGGATGAATACGGCATGATGGTCATCGTTCAGACTTTTTCCTTATCAGCACTGACCGCTCTTTCTATGACATGTATGACATCACTCAGTTAAAATCTGTGAGTATATTTCATCACTAATATAGCTTTTGCTTTGTCGCTTAACAGTTGCTTGCAGATCTAAATCGAACGTGTGGGGTGTTTTTCTGCATGATTTGCATTCTAGAACTTTCACATGGTGTGTTTGACCGTTGCACATGCACAGACGAATTATCATGTCTCACAATTTGGTCACTGAAATCAAGAAAAAGCTGACGCGTAGCGAAATCGTTAATCAAATTACTTTTCACAGAGATATGACGTCAAAAATTACACTTTGCCTATCTATTCCTCCGCTGACGCAGGAGCCGTCACCAGGGCTTCATCCGAATCTGATATCTATATGGTGATTAGCTGGAGGCTATATGCAAGGGTAAAAGCTTACTGGTTCAATAGGCTTCGCTTTCAACACCGGTGACGTATCGCGTTCTGCCGCGGGCTCAAGACCCGATATGCTTGTTCTCGGCTGCGGCTTTACCGAACCTAGCCGACTATGACTACTTTCGGGTCGAGAAGTCCCTTGCGGTATTAGCGATATTCCGTGGACAATATCAAGAGACTCCATACGCTCTCCAAATGTTGTCGGTTCAGGTGCCGTAGTGCGATCAGCCGTTTCCGGTTGAACAACGGCCAGAACTCTCAATTTGGATGTACCGTACTTCTTATCTCTTACACGGAAGTAGTCGGCTGCATCCTCCCATTCCATTCGTGTCAATAAATCAAGCTTCATCTGCTTCTGAGGAAATCTCTCCATGTGCTGCTGTACTGTTTTGGTGATTGTGCCCATCACCCAGCCTGGTTCGTCATCCTCGCTCAGCTTGCCCTGCTCTGTCTCTTCTTCAACCGCGTCTTCCATGTCCTCCCCATCGTCGGAACTTGCAACATCACTCAGACTGTCTCCGATAGCAACCAATATCTCCTGAATTGTCTTTTCAGGCTCTCTGGTCGTTAATCCCTCGATTTCAGCATCCAACATATCTTCCTGCTCTTGCTGCACCGTTGCCTCTGCATCTTCAACTCGCGTTCTTGCCACAGCGGTTTCTCTCTCAACATAATCCTCAATGCATTTCTCTTTCTCGTCATTGCTTAAGAAGTGTGTTTCTTGTTGTTTCTCCGCCATAAGCTTCGTTTTGGATCTCAAGCTGCGCAATGCCCCGAGGGCTCAGTCTCTTACTGCCTCCAAGCCCCTTTTCCCTTCATTCGCTTGATGAAGCCGTTGAGCAGAGCGCTTTGTCGATTTGCCGTATCTGCCCACCGGAAGTGGCGAAAACATCTTTTTTGGAGCATTGACCATTGTAGTTTGAGTTTGATGTTTGGCGAAATGTTGAATGTTGCAAGATATGGACTATATGGAGGCAAGCTGCGTCTTTTATGTCAAGGTTTGTACGTTTACTCATCTTGAACAAAGGAAAACCTCTCTGCTGACTGTCAAAGAAATGGGAATAGTCAGGCTAACCGTACAACATGACTTGATTGTTAGCGTCAGTTTCATTTATCATCCTGGCGATTATTTGAGACAAACATCAGCAGACGTCCTTTTGCTCGAACAATGTCTTAGGAATAACTGACAATCATCTGATTTCCGCTGTCGTACACCGGTATATATCCCTGTTAACGAACAACCAACATCAGACCGACTTATTGCACACCTTGGGGCGGTGGGAAATCCCTGCAACTTGCAGCTATACGCAGCAGAATTTATCTTGAGTATAATTAACATATTGGCAGCTAATTATTCCATTCTGACATGAAGCTAACTATATAATCCTCAGGACTTCCCAGTTCTTTTCTTTATCATCTTCCTCTCCTATTCCACACCAGAATATCATCGATACACAACCACCTCAGCCAGGTCCGAGTGGATCCAAATCAAGGCGATTGGCAGGCCCCTCATCTAGTACGTCAATAGTCAGAACACAACAAGAACGCAGACACCAGTTTGTCCACCACGACCCTGCCAATGAAGCCACCAAAAATATGACCCAGGATGAGCATTTAAAAATCGTCTGTAATACTGGAAGCAGCACAAATACGAAGCAGCATGCAGTAGGATGTAAGGTTATCCATATCATTTTAAACGGCTGTCAACTGACCATATAACCTAACGCTGGAGTACGGAGAGAGCTGCGTGACCAATGTATTGCCGCCGGTAATGGTAAACCACCATGGTCGACAAAGGCATTCGTCCGCACAGTGCGCGAGATGGAACATCATGATGTTGTGAGCTCCGGGATTTTTGCGGATGTATTTCCTGATAAGAATCCCCGTGAGTGGACAAAACAGGCTTTAATCACCTTAGGGGAGGCTACAGAAGCGTATATGGTTGAGGTAATAGCCGCCTCTCATTGTTAGAAGCAACTACTCATTTCTTGTAGGTTTGCAATATGTCTGCTACGATGGCAAGGCAAGGAGGTCGTGTACAGCTGGAACAGTCCGACATGCGCCTGGCCTCGAACGTGGCGAAAATGGCCAAAGGAGGGTTTTCGCCTGCCGCAATGGACGAAATGCAATATCTGCTCAAGGAACCTCGCGCCGAGGTCCGAGAAGAGAAGAAGCGGGGTGTTGTGTTTCCTGGGCACAAAAAGGTGAAGGCTGCGATGAAAAGACACCCGGCAATGCTTCATCAAAACTAGACGGCCGGATGCCTTCCATGCCAAAATGCCACCGCCAAATATCCGCAGACACGCTGGAGACACAAGGGAACAGGTGTACCTCCACCTAAATGACGCAGTCAGTAGACTTCAGAGCCGACTCCATAGCCGACGCCACCTCTGCCCGGTACATCACCCGCCGCAACCGGTGATCCTTCCAGAGCTCAACGTCTAGAAATCACCGATTTGCAGGCCGGATATGTGTATTAACACACATCCCTGCCCTGTGCTGAATCTCTTACCCTTGAGTCATCTGCCCAGGATAGTGAGCACGATACAGATTTTGATACTGATATGCTGCCTGATGAAGGAATATCCACTGGTTAGTACACTATCTGCTGTTTGGTAATGTAGTTGACATTCATATTGAAGACAACAGCAGCCGATTGAGCGAACCTGACAGTGATAACTAGCATTGATCGAATGGCACGGCTTTTTGGAGATTATTATTATCCTGAATTCGCGGATACTGCAAAGTATATTTTAAAGGATATATTTATATGTAGTAATAAAGAACAATGTAGTGATCAAGAAGATAGTGAATGAATACGCAAGAAATGCTGGCAAATAAACCCGAATGATGGACTATACGAAATCAAATGATTGCATATTATGGATACACCCGTAGCAAAACGAGCGTCACCGGAGCATCAACGATACTTGGTCATGTATCTTGGGAAATCTGGAGGGCAATAGCTTACAAATAGTCATAAACAAAGTATTGGCTGCCTTTATAGGCAAAACAAATAATAAAACGATCCCTGCACCATCATGAAAATGAGCGTCAACGGAGCGTCAACGATGCTTGGTCATGTATCGTGGGTAATCTGCAGGGTGATAGGTTGCACATAGCCATAAACCAAGTATTAGCAGCCTGTATAGGCAAAAAGAAAGTGAAATGCTTCCTGCACCATCATGAAAATGAGCGTTAACGGAGCGTCAACGTTTTTTGGTCATGTAACTTGGGTAATCTGTGGGGCGACAGGTTCCACATAGTCATAAACGAAGTATTGGCGGCCTTTATAGGCAAAAAAGAAGGTGAAATGCTTCCTGCCCCATCATGAAAGTGAGCGTCAACGGCGTGTCAACAATTGTTGGCCATCCATTATGGTTAATCACAGCGCGATGTGGCCGTTATGGTCTATATACATGGTTTTGACTGTGTTGGTACACTAAACGGCTCACAAATACTTAGTGGTAGCTCTGTAAATGAAATGAGTTGTTACTGTCCCGGACGATGTGGCGGAGATATTCTGTACATTTCTGCCCATAACGGCTGCCATCTCCCTCTTTATGGATGCTTGTGATCAAGTGCCACTCATAATACCGAAGATGCAAGACCCAAAATCGTTGACACTCCGTTTACGCTCATTCTCATGATGCGCTAGGGAGCGTTTCGCTTGCTTTTTTGGCAATAAAGACGGCCAATACTATGTTTATGACAGTATTTGACCTGTCACACCCCAGATTACCCAAGATACTCGACCAACAATCGTTGACGCTGTGTTGACACTCATTTTCACGATGAAGTAGGGCGCGTGTATCTATTCATTTTTATCATCAAGACAGCCAATACATTGAAAATGGACTGTGACGTAACAATGTCAATATTTCACGATCAACAGTAGCATATCTGAATGCAACCATAAGTGTGAAACCCGAAACATGGAACCGGAGATTGGAACCGACGGGTCTAGCGAAAGCCGGCGAAACCCGCGGGTTGCCGGGTACAGATCCCGGTTTGGCCCGCAAAGCAGCTACAGGTCGGGTTTTGTGCCGGGTTTGGAACCAAACCGACCCGTTTTCACGGTCCACACCCAGACCGGTGGCGGGTTACCCGTACCCGTTGCTAACACTTGTCATCACTGTCTAGCTCTTAATTCCATGATCAAGAGTTCACACCGAAAACAGCATGCACTGAGTACACCATTCACTGAGTACTGCATACACCGCGTACTACATTATGCTAAGATCTACTGTCTCCTGCACCCCCACAGTCCCGCATCGCTTAGCAGACTATATTGTACTTGATTCTCTACATTCCCGCAATTACGAGTTAACGAATTAATTGACTCTCAGCCCCCGTGACGTCTCCCTCCCGAACTACCGCCTCCCGATGTACCGCCTTCAAGCATTCCATCAATCTCGCTCGATCATTGCCTGCAAGTGCTTCTCCAAAAACGCTCGATTACAGCCTCGCATTTCATCTCTAAGTTCACTCGATCAGCGCCTACCATTGCACATCTCCAAACAAGCTCAATCACTGCCTCAAGTGCATTTATGAGTTCATTCATACTCAGTGTCCAAGTGCATCGCCAAACTTGCTCAATCTCTGCATCCAAGTCCATCTCTGAGTTAACTCAGGCTCAGTATCCAAGTGCTTCCCAATCACAGCCTCGAATGCATCTCCAACCTCTCTCGATCACAGCATCCAAGTGCATCTATGAATTTCCATGATCTCGGTGTCCAAGAGCATCCCCAAAGTTGCTTGATCAGGGCCTCCCAGTACACTTTCAAGGATTGACGGCGGGTATACGGAGATACAGCGGTAACGGAGGTGGGTTGAGCGACTGGGAGCATATATTTGGTAGACCCCAGAGTGGATAGACATTATCTCATTTCCATCACATCGTATCATACAACGCAAATATACTCTTTATCATTCGCAACATTTGGTCTCACTTGCTCTGTCTGAGATTGCGTTGATCCTCAACGCAGGGTAGTATCATATCTGCTCACCTGATCCCTACACGGCTCAAGACAAGAACCGGTTTTTCTCATGAATTTCGTTTGTGTCTCGCGAGAGGTGCGGCGGAGTGTTGATGGTGTGCACTCTGCCTTCGGCATCTTTAAGTTCAATCAATGGGCGTGTCCAGGTGGTTCTCCGATTTTGCTCAACTGCCTTCTACGGCCAGATTGATCGTATGTATATACACAGAGAAACTTCAATAATGCAGGCAATATTACGATGTAGTGAATCTTGTGACTGTTACAAAGACCAATATGATAAGGCAATATGCCATGTGGTTATGAAAGAACCACTGCTGTGACATCAAGGCATCAAGTCTCCCGCAGTGATTTGCTGCGGTCTCGGTTACTATGCACCAGTCTCACCTGCCCTCTATGTCTGCCCCCGATGAGTACAGTGGTCTCAGGAGCTTCAAAATATGAATATTCCATAAGTCAAATCTTGTAGCATCCTGAACGCACCTCCATAACTGTAGGTGTATTCAGTAGCACCTGAGACTGCTCTTGGAGAGTCTGAGACCACACTGTTCATCTCCAGGGGGGTCTGGGAGCATCTAGAAGTACTTAGAAGCACCAGTGAGGTCGCACGCAGTGTCAGGGAGTATTGCATGTGGCTTCCGCACCGATTTACACTTTGCTGAAGTGATGTATTTCGTTACTGGGACTGGATGTGATCTAGCTTATTCAATCACACACCACACTGAATTCAATTCATTGCGCTCCACTGTGCACTTCCCCGAAGCAACACGAGATCTATAATATCCTCGTGCAGTGAAGTAAAGAATTCTCTTCTATCTATGCAATAATCAACTCAAAATAACCGCATATCCAGATGTATTATCGGTCAACTGTGTCGATAGAGGTGGCAGCATCTGCGGTTAACTTAGTAATCCTGAGACTGCAACAATCTTCCGGAGATGTTGGAAACAGTATTCCGTTGCCACTATCACTTTTCAGGTTGAGGATATGGTACTTGTTGTGACAACAAAACATCGACTCAAGGTAAAGTGCGGAACCGAGATCTTATTGGAACAGGATACACCAAATGCTCTCTTTGCAATAGTAATGCTGCCGTTGATGTAGCATATGACCCAATCATTAATGAATGATTGAAACATGTCAATGTGGTATGGAACATTAGCCACAGGTCCAGGGTAGACTCCGGTGGTCCGGGTTTGGAACCGAAAACCTGTTCTGTTTGAATTCAGAATCATCCAGGATCATGACCTGCACCCTGGAGGTGGGCGAAACCCGGACACGTATCCGTCAACCTGCGAGTTTCGCCGGGTTGGCTAAAGCTGTCGTGTTTAGTACCTGGTTTTGCATTTCGGGTGGTTCTATTTATGGTCGCATTCAGATATCCCACTGTGAATTGAATAGTAATAACCATGGTATCTCAATGTTTTTTTTGGATTTACTGGCTGCGTGTGTGAGTAAAATATGATGACAGACCATCGCTGCCCGATCCCAGAACTGAGCGTCATCCGAGCGTCAATGATTTGAGGTCTTGCATCCTGGGTAATCACAGTGGTTATTGGTTGCAGATAGTCTTAACTGAGGTATTGGCCTCTTTTGTGAGCAAAACCGGAAGCGACACTCTCCCTACCCATCTTGAAAAGAAGAGTCCAATGAGCATCAACAATTTAAAGTATCGCATCTTGGGTAATATAAGTGGCGCATTATTGCAAACCTCTATTGTGGAGGAATTGGCAGCCTCTGTAGGCAGATAAGCAAGCGAGGTTCCTGCGACAGCCACCCGCACACTATGAACTCATTTCATTTTCAATGACCTAATCAAGAGTTCATCACCGTTTTAACCAGAAAAACTGTCAGAACATCATATATCCACATTAACCAATGCATCGCACTGTGATTACAAATGATGAAAGCCCAAAAATTCTAATCACTGTGTTAACACCCATTTTCATCAAGGGGCACGGAGCGTGTTGCCATTGTTTTTCCGTATAAATACCCCCAATACTTGCATTATATATAGGAATGACCATATCGCTATTGAATTACCCAACTTACAGGACTAGAAATCGTTGGCTTTCGATTGATCATCAATTTCAAAAGGGGGCATGGATTGTGAGGCGACCTTGTAGCCTATTAATAAAGCCAAGACCAGAGTGATGAATGGTCTCAACTGATCACCACGCAGATTACGAACCATCCAAGACCAAAAATTGTTGACGCTCTGTTGACGCTAATTTTGCCATGTGTGTATTCACAATCTGTTATCATTTGATTTGGCATATTATATGATTAATTGTGTTTTGGCAGCCTTTGTATCATCTTCATGTATTTTCGCTTTCATCACTACATTGTTCTTTAATAATACATATCAATATACTCTTTAAAATATACTTTAAAGTGTCCACCAATTGTAGATAATAATACACCCAACAACCTTATTCCATTCCATCAACGCTCATTATCTCAGCAAATGTTGCTTGAGAGGCTGCTGTCGTATGTAAATTCGATCTCGGCTGCATTACCACATAGCAGATAGTGTACTGACCAGTGAAGATTCCTTTATGAGTCACCAAAGATGGATTAAAGTCCTTATCGTGCTTGCAATCCTTGGCATATGTATCAAGATTGATAATTTGAGCACCGGAAAGAGGGGAAAGTATATATACTTATCTCAGTGGCACACCTTGGATTTCGGTTACCTGAGCTGCCTCATTGTTACCGGGTGGAGCAGGTGGTGTTTTTGGTTGAAGTGGTGTCAGTTCTGGAGTCGGCTGACTGACTCGCTCTGGTGGAGGTACACCGATGCCGTTGCGTCTCCAGTGAGTGTGAAGATTGTATGTGGTGCCATTGTGGCAAGGGAGGTAGCCATCCGTCTGAATATCCGGAACCATAGCCGTGCGTCTTTCCATCGCTGCTTTCACAAGCTGATCACCAGGAGACTCAACTTGCCGCTTCATCTTTTGTCGGACTTGGCTTTATGCATTCTAGAATTGGAATTGCGTTTCCTCGTTTGTGTAACAGCATGGCAGCACGTGACGTATCCAGGGCCGGGTATCCCTGGATTTATATAGTCGGCTCACCACAAGCCTTAGATCTCTAGTGGTAATCTTATGGATACATTTACACCTGAAATCACTCGAGTCTACATGTGCCACCATACCGTGTCAATTACAGCACGTAACAGTATATTGCCGAGCCCAGGCATACGTGCTGTTACACTGTTATCGCTCTTCAGTAAACGGACATGTTTTGCTCACGGGATTTGCGAGTTTACCCATATCGTGACACGTAAGAAAAATACCAAGTCAACAATCTAGAAATTTACTTCGACCCGAGTGTGGAGACCTACACAGTCCACAAGTTTTGAGTCTTAAGAAGTACATCCGTCAAGTCATTTGAAGGAAGCAGAGATGATTGTGAGGATCCAATGGCCACCATGACGGGTGACAGAGAATGTTGACAAATACTACGAGTACCGAGAAACAAGTCTAAAACCCTCCCCCCAATGAGATAAATTGAATAATGACTATTGCTCACAGACGGCTGCAATCAATCTCTGATTGGCAGAGGAGACGCAAGTACGATCGCATTGCCCCTTAACGTTGAGATTGACCAGCAGAGAGATACTCACAAGATTGGAGACGATACTGTAGTCAACACGGCTAAATAACACAATGATACACACCGACGAAGCGCTCTCACTAGTCGATCAACGAAGCGCAGTTATGGGGAGCCAAGTGAAGCCCACATACAAATAAGCAGCAGCCTACCGGGAATGCGCACATACAAAAGTATTGAAACGAAGCCCACTTAAACTGGCGATAGAAACCCACTGAAGGAGCAGAGCAATTGCTATATGCAAGTACACCAATGAAGGAGATGTTTTCCATGAACAAGCGAAATGTGCCTCTGACATGACAGATGCCTAAAGATAAATTATTGGATTGCGGCACCATCCCCGAGCGATCCGCACCTACGAAGGTAAACGACCTCCAGACCAAAGTCATTGCACGAGAGAAGTGCACTTCCAGTTGACATCTACGACGATCGACCGAGACAACTGGGAATGAGAGAAGATATGAGTTGAACGATATGAGATAAACTGTGTGCACGTGGTTTGAAAGCCGTCAACCGGATCTTCAGGGCCTGTGGAACAGAACCAATGGTGCGCACACCATCGTTCAGGGAGACTCAGGTCGGCGTTGATTCACCCGTATATAGGTGAGGGATGATATGTATGCTTCGTGGTGCTGAGTCACCATTGTGAGGGGAGAACCCGGAGATATACTAATCGTGAAAGTAAGAATTGTTGTTGCAAATTCTAGTGTTTCGCACAATATTTTGAATACCCAACTCGGTCAACTAGAAGGGACAGGTGTTAGCTGTGTCTTGCTTTCGGCCGCAACAATTGGTGATCTGCTTGCTAGCAAAGAGGTTGCCGTAGCTTGCGCTGTAAGAGTAGAGGATTGCATTGGATTGCTGCGAGCTACGGTAGAGCGGGCTCACGAGAAATGTGAATATCCTGGTATGCTGTATGACCGAGCAGGAGCAGCGGCAGTGGTTGCGGCAGCACAGCAGCTACATGGGAACCTTGAATGACTGCTAGTGGCTCGCCGAGAACCTAAGGCAGAGACTGGATGGCGGGGCTTAGCTCCCCTGCAGTGAACCGCTAATAACAAGGCCTCCTGGATTCTAGCCTTCACCACCATCATCCATTTGGATTCCAGAAGGTAATGCGGATGGAAGAGATACCGAGTTGTACGAGCAAGTCCAAAGTTTGGAGCTGATTCTCACTGACAATTGAGAGTGGTGAAGTGCTCTTCGGAGTGACGGAGATAGATGACCGGAGATAAAACAAGAGAGAGAGAGAGAGAGACAATCTGTCATGCTTGTTATATGATGATATGTAGGTTATGTGAAGTTATAAACTTTTGAGATTACCGACTACTGAGTTCATGGTACGAAAGTGGCAATTCAGTGCAGAGATGCAGATGCATGATATACCAGAGGCATTGCTCTACCAAGTATGATTCAGCGCACGATTTAGAGATATCAAATGAAGCTGACACATGACCAAGTCACGATGTTGAATGAGATCCCCAATAAGTCTTGCCAACCCCAAGCTACAATTGGGCACGACAATCAATTTTGGAATTTACTTCCAATAATGTTTTGCCAATCAATATAGTACTCAACAAAGCCGTATGAAATCAGTCGTCGGAGGAGCAACAACTTTCAAAAAGGAGGGGAATGACTTTACCGGAATGAAGAACAACTCCTACCGCGAAATATCACTTTAGAGGTGTGGCAGGAAAATTGGTTTCTCATCACCACCACCACCACTCAGCTTGGCAGAGGACTGAGATACCGCTGGTGTACGGAGATACAGGGATGACGGAGATACACTGCACGATGTGGGAGGACAGAGATGGACGGAGCAACACGGAGTCTATATTCGGGAGACCCTGGGGTAGATAGACTCCCATCTCACCGTTCATCGCATTTCATCTCATTCCATATCATTTTATCACACTACGAATTACACACTCTATCTTGCCCATCATTTGATCATTCTTGCTCTGGCTGAGATTTTGTGGATCCTCACAGCTGGGTAGTATCATATCTTCTCACACTCTTTGTACGATCCTCCAGCCAGAACATCTCATTTTCACAAATTCCTTTTGGATGCCATGAGAGGTGTGGCAGTGTGTTGCTGATGGGCGTTCTGACTTCTAGCTCTGACATTTCACAACGCCGGAAGTGCTGTAACGAAGCACCTCAATGCCCATTTCCCAATAGAGACAACTAGCTGCGACAAGCACACAACACAACGAATCGTCACACATCGCTCAGCGAGCGGCGATAACCGCACCCAGACCACCAGCGACAACCACACATAGAGATGAAGGTAGAAACCCACAAGAAGCGGAGTCGACAAACAGACCTGAAGAAGCAGTCTTAAGCTCGCCAGAGGAATGCGGCCGAGCGCACCCAGCGATTGCAAATGACAAGTGCATGCAGCATATGATGGATGGGCAGTGTACCTACAAAGACAGCTTTCGAAAAAGATGTCAAATGACTCCAACAAATGACTACCCAGACGCAAATGGATACTCTACCGATGCGGCCTACCGAGAGGGACCAGAGAAGTGGACCAATAAGGCACTGAAGCTCTCATCGGAATGACTTACACCATGAAGCGGTCCAACGACACCCTACCGAATGCCGAATCAATACATCGCGACATCTGCAAATGCAATGTAGAAAGCAGTTTTCCCAGAGCAGAAGAGGTATTGTGACATGGTGAGTATGACCTACTGAGATGTTAACGTGTGAGGTATTGATCAATTGTATGCCACCCACGCAGGATGCAATTGGCATCAATTGTGCCACCATCTAGTGGTCACCACGAGTGCTATATGCAAATCACAGAGACAATGCCTGGAGCGGAAGTCCACGGCCTTGTCTGAAGTCAAAACTGGGTCCACGTGATGATCTACTATTTCCCCAACTGTTTACCATGGCCGATTGAAAAGATGGTCTAGGCCAAAAATCAACGTTACGAAGGGAATGCCAAACAGAATTACTGGTCGCAGAATAAATTATTCCCAATTTCAATTCCATTACAATTCTGAATCATCATCGAATCCCAACTCCAATTCAGTGACAGAAATTATACTGTTACCGAGCCATAATGGCAATCAACAATCAATATGAGGAATAAGACATCGACAGAGTAGCGAGTTTTTAAACGGGGGACATATCCTGCTCTACACATTCAAATCCTTTCAACAACTCAACAGCCCACGGTGAGGCAATCTACCGAGACACGCAACACAAAGACTACGAAGAGGTCCACCTAGTCGACCAAGATTCTACTGAAGTCACTATCGCGAGCGCAACCATGACATTGACTAGAGAGTCACAGAAGTGAACTTCCAAAGATGATTTCCGAATCAAGATGAACATACAACTCAATGCCAAGTAACAATGACTACTGGCTGCAAGATATACTCTGCAGAGCATGTGGAAGCACTACCCAGAGCTCAGACAGAGCTAGCGCGCTTGAACTTGGTAGATATAACTATTAAAGAGAAACTTACATGTTAGATATCAACGAATAAGATGCGATGCAATTGACGTATACGATTGACGGCTATGACCGATGCTGGCAGCGGAACCTCCCATCCATGCCGAATCATTAGCTGATGCTGCCACCTTGACCATTCCGACCGTGACCCATGCCGAGGAATGGGGGCTATTGGGATGGATGTTTGGTGGAGTATGGGTTCGGAAGTGATGATATGGAGGACGGGATAACTTTTGGATGTTTCCTTGTTCTCTCTTCTCTTGTCTTCTTTGGATGTGGGCCTGGTATAAATAGCGTCGGCATGGGTTTTTACCATCTTCAGAGTCAGTCAAGTGGAGGTGGATTTTTCCCGTGTGCCAGGTCCACTGAAAAGTCACTCCACATGGTACAGATCGGGTGTGGGACTTATGGGTTCATACTTTGAGGAAGTGAAATCTTTGTTTGATTGCTTCCGTTCCATTTCTTTCCATTTCTACTATTGGACGGGGTTATGCAGCCCAGGAGGTCTCCACCTAAAGAGGGGGATACTGTAACAGGACGGCTACACGTGCCATGTCCAGGGCTGTGTACCCTCGGATATATATATTCGCCTTGCCACGAGCCTTAGATCCCTAACAATCGTCTTACATATACATCTACATCTACAATCTCTCGAGTCCACATGTGCAACCATACCCAGTCAGTTTCAGCATGTAAACCGACATTGCCGAGGGCGGGGGTATGTGTCCTTACTTATTGAAGCGCATGAAAATACGACTCTGGCTGTTTTCGCCATTTCCAAGGCCAGGCACGTGTCAGTCTGTGTTAGCTGGCCGTGACTTCCTTGCCTTGCCATTGTTGCAGACACATTGAAAACCTATAAGAAATTAGTCACTGCATCGACATATTAGATTTGCAGATTAGTGTAACTGCGAGGTCTTAGACTACAGGTTAGGTATGCTACACCGGCACATCATGCGGCTGGGTAAGCGACAAGTATAAATAGACTGCTGATGAGGAACATCAACCTTGCCGGGAATCTTACCACACACATATACACATACGATAACTCTGATCCCGTTTGCAACCGTATCCCTAGAAGTATAATCTATTCACTTACTTAGCCGGACATTAGCATACGCAGCCTTACAGTGGTCGTGTTCTTTCAAACAGCGGATACATCCCGCTGTCGGGTTTTCAATTTTACCCCTTTTTCAGATGCGTCACAACACGCACACAATCTACAATGTAAGCAATTGACAACTCAATGCCTCCCAAACGAACGAACAGAGTTCCTCTATACAGTCTCCGCCAGTGTGGGAAAGTAGAGACGATGCGCGCGTCGATCGGTCACAATACTCCGAGTCTCGCCAGTTAAATCACTTCTGGATCAGCAACTCCCAGACATTCAGCTGACGCGGAAATTGAAGAAGACTCTGATTACTGAGACAGAATCATCGACCACAACGAGGAACTCCTTTCCAACGATGAGGGCCATCACGACCACAACACTCCAGAACGTAATCAGATTGCGTACGATAATGACTAACCGGCTGCACTACCCGAGATCTACTTGAGGGAGATTGTGGAGCGACAACAACAGATGATCGACTTGTTTTTCCAGCATAACACCGAACAACTAGAACCACGCGGATTGTCGACATCAGACTTGAAGGACTAATTTAAAATTGTACAGCCGAAAGGCAACTGTGGAGGTGCTCGAGCATTAAAAACCCATCTCGGCTCACTTCGATCAAACTTCCGGATGCAGACACACATTTTTCACAACGACATTGACAAGGTTCAATATGGCCTAGACCACCTTGGATGCTGGGCCTACCATACCCATTACGACATGCAGAAGATCACTATACTTGACCCAATCACCTGGGGCCAAGTTCTACAAAAGAACAATTCAACATCCCTGCACAATTTGCACCGATTCATGGCAGAAATACAGAAGATGTACGGCGACATGGACCCAGACTCGATGTGGCAAGTAAATCACATTATGAGTTTCTACAGAGCTACTACAATGCCAACCAGAACGTACGAGCATACGCCAATCGACTCCGGCGGAATTGGTGAAAGGCAAAGTGGCATGAAGTGCAGTTCGAACCGATGCGGTACGAGTTGGTCTGGGATGGATTAGCGTCAGAATTACTACCCAAACTCAAGCCATTCACCAAAGCAAAAGGGAAGTTCAACTCGATTGACGAGCTTTTGGATTGAGCGGCCAATGTTGCAACCGAACAGGACACGTATGAAAAGCAGCAACTAAAGCCGCCGAGCGAGTCGTTTGGTCCCGGCGGTTGAAAGCGTAACTTCCGATCTTCAATCTCAGAGACGCAAGACGCATCTAAGAACCCATCCACACCCGGCAAGCCCTATTAGTGATCCGGCGGCGGGAAAGACTTGCCTCCGTCCCCGTGGGTAACCAGAGATATCCGTTCATTACGGAAAGCGAATGAGAAATGCCTATGATAAGGCGACGACCCTAAAACCTTCCAATGCCCAAACTACTCCAAACCGAACTTACAAGGTATACTCACTCCCAAAGACAGCAAAGCCAAGGACAGAGATAACACAGGCAGAGATCGTCAAATCAAGCGCGAACATTTCTTCGACACCCAGCGAAGATAAAACTGCTATACCACTCCCTGTATCTAGCGTGGTGGTGGTGGTTGGACTAGACGGATGCAGCAATGGAGAAGTTGGGGGCGCAAGCACTAATGGCGACTGTGGATCAAGTTCAACCTTATCGGATCTCACCAAAATCCAGAGTCATCCTGGACAGCCCGAGGGAAAGAATGTTAAGTCAATATCTATGCGGCACCAAAACATCAGATTCAGCAGAAATAATTCACGAGGTAAAAATACCGGACAGAAAAAGCGAGATTCAAAGCGTACGGGCTCTTATCGACTGTGGCGAAACCATTATCTTTATGGCACCGAGCGTTCTGAAGCCACTCGCGATAACACATCATGCGGCACTCATCACCACCCTCGGCTTGACTGGAGGGGTGATGCAACATGCATTACACAGCCGTAAGACGCGGATCACACTCCAGTACATGGACTAACTTCCATCAGTTGAAGAATCAGACGAGGTAGTCCTGCCAATGCGGGTGTACGATCTAGTACTTGAATTACCATGGTTCCACAAAGGGAATCCTGACAAGGACTGGGGACGCCGTCGATTGACTTCTCTGCTATAACCGAGTGCGAGTCGAGGGGAGAAACTGACACTGATGACTATGGCAGTGGTATCGAAGATCTCAGAAGCCCACAATGATAACGTCAAAGACCAGCTTTTGCGGTGCGGTCCGGATATGGACACACTCGGAACAAGCGCAATCGATTAACTTCCAACTAGTCATGAAGTCGTCGCAGCATTTGCCCTACGGATTGGGGAATGCACAGGGCTGCTGGGAGTGATTCTGGAAGGCAGCACCTTGTACTTACCAGGTAATACGGACTCAAGCACAGGACGTGACGAGCCGGGAGCAGCGGCTGTCATTGCGGTAGAAGAGCCCCACCGAGGAGACTCTTGAACGACTGCTACCAGCAGGCCGAGACTTGGAGGCAGTGACTGGACGGCGGGGCTTGGCTTCATTGTGAGTGAACCGTTAACGACAAGGCCTCCTGGATTACTCTTTTCCTCCTTCTTTCCTTCACCTCCGTGTTCGTGAACACTTAATCTAACCCAAATCTGAAGCAGCAGACAAAAGGGTACCTACAGATAACAGGAGCTTAATCCCAATAAAGTACTCAGAATTTGTAGATATCTTTTGAAAGACAAAGGTTGCAACGATGGCACTACACCGCCCAATTGACCATGCGATGGACCTAGATCCGGAGTGCAAGTTAACATATAGACGGATATATAAGATCTGGGAAGTCGAACTCCGAACTCTCGAGGTCTATATCGAGGGGAACCCATCAAATGGCTTCGTCCAGCAGTCATCATGATCAGCGGCAGAACTAATGATATTTGCGAAGAAAGAAAATGGCAGCCCATGGCTATGTGTGGAATGCCGGGCACCAAATTCAATGAAAATCAAGAGGCGGTTCTCCCTTCCTTGTATCTCGGAAATGATGCACTGAATGCCAGGAGCCCTGATTTTCACTCAACTTGACCTCTGGATCGCCTATCACCTTATCCGGATCAAAGATGGCGACCAACATAACACCACGTTCTGGACCGATTAGGGCCAATTTGAATACCCAGTCATGCCGTTCGGATTTACAAACGCGCCAGCCACGTTCTAGGCCTACGTTGACGACCGCTTGTAGCCTTACATTGTTGACTTTGCCGTATCCTACGCAGACGACATACTGAACTATTTGAACAGCACAAAGTAGCCCTAGGATGACGTAAAACAAGTGGTAGAATAACTGCGCCAATTTGGCCTTTATTGCAAAGCCGAAAAGTTCCAATTTGGCGCCTCTGAGATTGACTTCCTAGGATTTATTATCTGTTCTGACATGATTGGCATGAAATCAGACCGCATATCAACCATTGAAGACTGGTCTACTCCAAAGTCAATGAGAGATGTACAAGTGCTTCTAGGCGTCACCAACTTCCACCAAAGATTCATCCGGGAATATGCTAGAGTACCGCCACAACTCTCCGACTTACTAAGGGAATCACCAGTCAATTGGAATTGGACCCTAATGGGAGAGCTCGCAGTTTGAGAGATCTAGAAGGCATTCACCGAAGCACTGATCCCCCAGCATATCGACCCGGCACAGCATATAATCATCCAAACCGATGCAGGTGGCTTTGCAATCGCCGTTAATCTCAAGCAGTACGACGTGTTTGGCATTTTCAGAGCCGCCTCATCTTCTACTCGCGAAAATGCTGCCCTGCCGAACACAACTAATCCACGTAGAATAGGGAGCTGTTACCGATCATGGTGACTTTCTGACAATTGTGGCACTGTCTTGAGGGAGCCAATCACACAATCTTGATGCAGTTCGACAACAAGGATCTCGAGTATTTCAAAATGTCACAAGTGTACTCCCGGAGACAAGCAAGATGGGCCGGAATCCATTCACCATACAACTTCGTTATCCAACACTTCAAAGGAATGTGCAAACCAACAGACGAACCATCAAGACGAGATGATTACGAAGAGGGCTAAGAAAGACTTACTACAGGACTCTTGGCAACTCTGGCAGTTATCACCATCGAGCCATTCAATGATCAAATACCAACAATCACGGAAGCACAGGATACAGATCTGCTATCGACAGACATGAATAATAAGATCGGTTACGGTGAGCTGTCGGAAGCCAGGGAACAAAGCAAAATTACGAATAAGGACTTGGACATGCAGTGGATTGTCATTGCGGGAGCTCTCACCTACTGATGGAGAATATATGAGCTAGAAGTACTCAGCAACAAAGTGACAAGTCTTTTTCACGATAACCCTCAATACTGTCGACTTAGGGCTCTTAGGACTGCTGAACTCGTATCCAGAGACTTCTATTAGCTAGGACTTAACACCACGGTACGGAAGTACGTAGCCAGTTGCGAAGTACTGTTGAAAGCAAAAGAGCAAGAACGAAGAAGCTCAATTGTCTGTCGATCCAAAGAGAAGGGAAAGCTATGGACTTATATATAAAAGAGAGAGAAGGGAAACCCAATGCCGACTGCCAAAGCCGGAGCCGAATGCCAAGTACCAGTGCCGAGCTCTCAGCATGGTGGCAGGCGAGGCAGATGGGGGCAGGCAAGGCAGATGGGGGGAAGGCGAGGCTGGTCGGGGCAGGCGAGGCCAATGGGGGCCACAAGCCACCGGCCACATACCCGAGCCCGCCAGCACCGAACACTAGAGAAGCCACTGGGCCAAATCCCTAGTCAACACTCCCCCTTTGGCGCAAGGCTTTCCAAACGAAACAAAACCAAAGAAACAAACAAAAATCTAAGATCCTCCTCCGAGTTCCAAATCCCATTAAATCCAAATCCAATGAAAATCCACACAAATCAGTACATATCCAAGGAGAGTCCAAATAATCCAAATTATGCCAGTACTCTTAAGTCCACCTGGCCGAGGTCTACTTCCTCCACAAGTCCACCGAGCATACTCCCCCACGGGCCTTAGTAGTAAGTCACGTGGCAATGTAGAAGAGGTACGACTCGGAATCAACTGCCAGAGTCGAGGTTAGATTAGCCTCACTTTTAACCTTCTGATCCGCATATGATGCCCACTTGTCCCTATTCATACAGCTCACAATCTTATGTCCAGTCTCTCCGCACCCATAGCACACAATGCCCGACCCCCTGTGGCTGGTCTGAGGGGGGTGCCGATCACGGGCCTTTTTCGTCACGAAGAACAAGGCAGAGTCGGGATCGATACCTCTATCTCGGCGGAGGGTGACCTCGAATGATTGCAAATGGGTGATGATATTTGTTGTAGTGTCACCTTTTCCACTGAGCTCCAAGGAGGTCTTGAACATCTTCCATTTGTCCGATTTCGGGAGGTTCGATAGGATATAGAAATTTCGAAAACTGTCGTCAATCTTCACATCGCAAATTGCCAAATCTCCAATGATCGCATCTTGAGCTGATATCCACTCTGCGACCGATGAGTAAGATTCAAGGTTGCACAATACCAGCTTCTCAAGCTTGTGCTGGCCATCGAGCTTGAACATCGTCTCAAAATCTTCCTTGATTTTGTGCCAGAGCCCATTCGGTTTTTTGTATTCTCGGTATCGCAATTGCATAGTTGGTTCCATAATGTCGGTAATCTGTCCAGATGCTTTGTCGTTGTTTATCAGCCACCACTCCCAGTCCCTGAGAAAGCTATCGAAGCGTGATAGGTATGCTGGTTCCGTATATTCGGGTTCAAAGTTATAGTCGGAGTCTCGGGGGTCAAGAGCAATTTTGGGAGTAGTTGGGGTTTCGCCGGATGTTGATGGTACAATCGGAGGCCTCGGAACACGCATCTCACCAGTAACAAACTTCCAAAGGCCCTGCCAGAACAGGACGGTTTCCGCTTCGATGGCCCATTGACCATAATTCCGCTTATTGAGTTTGCTAACCGTGGTGGTCATCATGGTGGATTGTCGTCGTACTGTCGACAGTCGGAGGTTTTAACACAGTTTACCAAAGGGGGTTGTCGTCACCAAGTCGACAGAAGGTCGTCACACAGTGGACCGAAGGGGGGGTTGCCGTCACCAAGTCAAAAAGAACGGGATGTCGTCACCTAGTCGACAGATGGTCGTCACAAAGTTTACCGAACGGGTTGTCGTCACCAAGTCAGCAAGAAGGGGATGTCCACACCAAGTCGACAAGAGGTCGTCACACAGTCGCCCGAAGGAGTGGGGACACCAAGTCAACCCAGGGAGCGGGGACACCAAGTCAACCCACAGGGAAAGGGAGGGGACACCAAGTCAACCCAACGGGCGGGGACACCAAGTCAACCCACCGAAATAGGGAGGGGACACCAAGTCATCCCACGGAAAGGTCACAGGGCATATCAAGTGATCGATTGAAAGAGGTCGATTATGAGGGAAACGCCGGGATCATAAACTGTTGAAAGCAAAAGTGAAAGAACGAAGAAGCTCAATTGTCTGTCGATCCAAAGAGAAGGGAAAGATATGGACTTATATATGAAAGAGAGAGAAGGAAAACCCAATGCCGACTGCCAAAGCCGGAGCCCAATGCCAAGTACCAGTGCCGAGCTCTCAGCATGATGGCAGGCGAGGCAGATGGGGGCAGGCGAGGCAGATGGGGGCAGGCGAGGCTGGTGGGGGCAGGCGAGGCCAATGGGGGCCGCAAGCCACCGGCCACATGCCCGAGCCCGCAAACACCGAACACTAGAGAAGCCACCGGGCCAAATCCCTAGTCAACAAGTACGCCATCCAATCAAATCGCCGTGCCACACACGACATGGAGCCGATATGCCACTTCCACCACCGTACAACCCCTGGGACGGAATTACTATGGAATTTGTCACCGACCTACCGCGATCTACCAAATCGGGATACACTGGGATGTTGGTCATAGTTGACCGAGTAAGTAAAATGGCGATCTACCTTCCCTGCCGACAGGATATCAACTCACTAGACTAGGCACATATGATTTTCGAGAATGTGATCTGCAAAGACGGCCTACCAAACAATATCGTCACCGATCGCGGAACACAGTTCACCAGCAGATTTTTGATTCCAGTCTGCACCCTTATGAGCATTAACCACCAAATCTCGACCGCTTGCCAACCGCAGACCAATGGCCAGACCAAGCGGCACAACCAGGCCATGGAACAGTAGATCTTAGCGTTCTGCAACTATGAGCATTAAAACCGGGCCGAACTCGTTCCCCTGGCGGAAATCGCGTACAACACCTCACTGCATGCTTCGAGAAGGATGACACCATTCTGGGCAATGCGTAATCGGAACTCTGAGATGCAGTTCTAAGCACCAAAAGCGTCATATCTAAACCAGAAAAGGAAGCGGACGCCACGATCGAGAGATTGCCAGAGACTCACTGATCTCCGTGTGAGTAGTGTTAGTAACCCCTTGAAACGATCACTGCTGGTCCGGGTCCGGGTCTAACCCGAAGCGTTAACAAATTGGCGGTCTGGGTTGTCAATAAACCCCAACAGTCAACTCTGTTAAAGTTTGATTGTAAACTCCCAACCCGTCTGAATTGGGCGGGTTGTCAGCGGGCCGCCCCAAGAGTCCATCGATTGATTTAATTAAGGCTGTTGGTTTTGGAGGATGTGAATAGTGACTTATCAAAATCGCTTTTTCAACAACATGGGATATGTTTTTGCATGTATTGCAGCTTGCAACATCGATTAATTTGGAATTGGTATTTTACCTTTGATACATTGTATTTGAGTGTATCACGGTGGTGAATAATCTGGGTATGAACTCGGATATCAGCACGATGCCTTGATTTCCAAATATGCAACAACTACAACTGTTGACACTCGGTTGACACTCGTTTTCAAGATGCGGAAGGGGGCATGCCACGTTCAGTTTTGCAAGTAACTGCTGCCAATATTTGATAAATTGATGTCTGCAACCGATCGGAACATAAATTACCCATGATGCGACGTTAAAAATCGATGACACTCCGTTGACGCACATTCTCAGGATGCGGCCGGGACCATGTCGCTGTTGTTTTTCTCCGTAAAGGCTGTCAATATCAGTCAAATCAATGTCTAGAATCAATTAAAACTTAAATTACCCAAGATGAGATGATAAAAATCTTTGACGCTGCGTTGACACTTATTTTCAGGATGCGGCAGGGAGCATGTTGCTGTAGTTTTTCCCAGTAAAGGCAGTCAATATCTTACGATTGGATGGCTACATCCAATCGGAACATAAATTACCCAAGATGCGAAGTTAAACATGGTTGACTCTTCCTTGACGCTCATTCTCGGGATGTAGCAGCTGTTATCTTGATTTAGTTATTCCCAGTACGGGCTGGATACCTGACAAATGGATGTCTACAACCAATCAGAATATAAATTACTCAAGATGCGAAGGTAAAAATCATTGACACTGCGTTAACCCTCATTCTCGGGACGCGGCAGGGAGCAAGTCGTTGTCTCTTTTTCCTATGAAGGCTGCCAACATATCGGTTATATATCACAGAGACCAAATTGTTGTTGAATTACCATACTTACAAAAACACAAATCGTTGACACTCCGTTGATGCTCATTTCAATGTATTGTCCACTCAACATCTGCTGCCATCCATCATAGTTTTCATCATGATTTGAACATATTGGTAGTCTTTCTCTCAGATTGAAACTTGGCCTGGTGACCAAGCCGAGGGCAGTAACATTCTTGCACTGTTCGCTCTCACACGACTAAAATTTATGTATCTTGCCAAAAGCTTCATTGCGCCTACTATACATCTGTTTATCAACCGATATTGACAAGCTACTGCTCACCATTCGCCTATAATATATCACCAACAAAAACTCTAGTTCAAAATATTAATTCATTCTGTCCTACTTTTTTTTCACTCCCTTATTCCTCCTTGTTTCAATTGCATTGACTGACAATAACACCATTTCAGCCTGTCGCTTTGACTTCTGTGTAGGCTGAATCAATCCGGGAAGATTTGGCGAGGCGCTCACATCCCGCTGCTTTGCTCAGTCAGGATCCTCGATTCTATTGTCTTGCTCTATATCAGATTCAACTTCTGCCCTGCAATCGTCTTCGCTGACAGTCGGATTATCTAAGTCCCCATTCCAGTGAATCCAACCTTCAGTGTCGGAAATGCTTTCAGGTGAGCTATCCTCATCACTTTCGACTGGATGACGGTTGATTCTTCAGATTCGGCGGACGTTCAATATTTCAGTTCCTCCTCCAGGGAGGTCCTTCGCAGACAATGGTTGTGGCAATGGAGATCTTTCTTACAATTTAAATGCAGCTGCACCTTCATGTTGAAAGAGTGACCACAATGGTTTGACGATCTCTTCCGTGTGCGAAATGTATCCCACGGCAGTCATCCGCTTGTTTTGAGCACGAGATTCCTTTTGGGTAGGATGTAGGATTTCGCTGCCATGCCACATCTCCAAAAAGTCGTGAACCTTGGCCATGCGGTGAAATGCCTCTTCCTCCACCACTTACGTCATTTCGGAGTCGTTTTCGGTGTTCATTCTGGCCAATTCTGCGTCAGCGCCTGCCAAAATCCGTTCATTGGCTCGAACAAACTGTCTATCAACAACTTTATCGCGAAGAGTCTTGACTGTGGTGTCTGACTGGCTTCAGCCGATAACATTTCGGCCTAGGGAAAAACTGGCCTCCACTCTGACACCATGTGCTATGATTGAAAATATGTCGCGCGCCTCATTGGAGAGATCAGTGTACTTAGAGTGCCTTTCCTCCTGTTGTCGCCACCAGTCAGTTATGTCCGGTAACCAAAATGTACTGCTACTATCCATTGGGTTGGAGTGGTAATCATTAAGATTTGGATTAATTTGCCCCCAGTTCTTGGCTGCATCAGGCAGCGAATTTAAATAAAGCCTGGCGGCAGTCAATTTGCATGCTGCGCGTTCCCACTGGTCTGGTGTCGTCTCAGCCACATTCTTCGGCGTTAAGTATTATTCATCATTGCTGGACAAATCGTATGGATCAAAGGATGATTGACAAGATGCTAAAACTGTTTCGGACAGGGTTAGATTGCTTTTCTGTAAGCTTTCGTGTTTATTGACCGGCACACGTCAATGTTTGGCACAGTATTCATTCTCCAGATACATCAGAAAGGTCTCTTGGTATTGGGTAGTATAGAATGTCTCGTCGTCAGGATTAATATCCATTCCTGTCTCCCACTTTCTAAACATTCCCAACTGCTGGAAAGAATTGATGATATATGCTGCAATGAGAAGCATGCCCGTCGATGGAGTCACTTCAGTGAGGTATTTGGACAGCTTCTGTCGAGCTCACTTCACGGCCAAGAAGAAGTCTTCCTTCCATGGAGTCTTTGTCTTAGACACACCTCGCATCACGCCATCCGTTAGATCGAACATATCATTGAACACTGTGATAACGTCATGCTGTGTGAATGTACGCCTGTTCCACATCCACCGGGACCAATATCTGCATGGCCTGAACACATCCATGACATTCTTCACAATGGTCCATTCATCTTCAGTTGTGAAGAGTGGCCGGTAATCACTGTATTTTAGGTTTTATAGCCACTCGCATGTGAATACACGTAATGGGAAGGCCCACGCGAGCAACTCCAGGGTTGAGTTCAAATGGGTCTTCAACTCCATAATTGGAAGTACCGGGATGCGGACCTTGTTTTTTTGACAGTCAAGGAACTCGTTTTGACGACCAGGTGTTAGCGTAATCAATGCAGCTAGCATTCTCTGCTATATGAAGGTCAGTTTCAGGACTTTCGAAATATCTTGAAATACGTACTTTCTCAATTATCTTTGCTACACCTGGTTTCATGGCCGACAACTTATCGATTCTAGCGTTGCCCTCCATTCGAAGCCTTTGACTCTGCCCAAAGTCTACGCTTTCATTCTCTCCAAATTGCTGATCGCGGTCGTGGGCTTCCCAAGACTGGGTGCGGCCTCTGAAACCGAAACTGCTCATGAATCCACCTATAGCCAGCTGAATGATGTGCGCCATGCAAGGTACATGGTTCCTCAACGCACGCCACTCGAGTCCAGAGGCCTCAAGTGTTGATTGCAGCAGGCGTGTCATGGAGTAATTTGAGGAGGCATTATGAATTGTAATTCCAAGCAAACGGCCGTCAGTAAGCTCAAACAGATCAAGAACGTCCTTCGACTGTTCGGCTAGCCATGCTCCACTATGTTGGCCCTTCACTTATCATGCATAATTAGCTTTCGAAATGTGAAAAGAACCGGCCATCAACCTCATCGAATGCATGTGGAATCTCACGTAATGCCCAATTTCGATCCATATAGTAAGCAATGAGTGACGCTATGGCGAGTTTGTTTGTTGACGTCGATCCATTGAGAGCTAAACTAACTTCATTCCATGCCGGCAATTGCTTCTTAATTGTATCCACGGTTAGTGCATATTCCCTCCGGCATATGTTGCTGAGGGTCGTAGCAGATGTCACCACTGAGTCATCGCGTAACACCATATATGACCATTGTAGCTCTAGATTTGATAGTGCATTCCATGGAATATGAGCCGAAACAAATACTAACATGAGGTAGCGATTCCACGTGTCTTGGTGAAATTCGGAAGTTTCAATGTCCTTCGTTGCCAGTTTGGAATGTTTTGTCTGTCATTTCTGTTAATATGGATCAACATGGATGTCAAATATTATCTTTCTCTGCGAACTTACTATTGGCATTCCTCGACTTCCTTTCCTCTTCAGTATGGCTAAAGCTAATTCATCAATCGTCGAACTAGTTATTTCAGTGACCTCTGATTCTGTCAATTGGTTTAACTTTGCAATGTGAGCATTTGCCAGCAAGTGATTCCCCATTGAGCTCGTCCCATTTTCTGATGGATGGCAAAGAACTTGACGAGGTACTTTGCATATGATGCCAGGGCTGCCGGTCTCCTCAATTCCGCAGTGTAAATAGAATCTCCACGAAGGCACATGTCAAGAATTATTGCAAGCAATACGCCGCTTCGATTCAATATTCAATGAAGCCCACCAAGCATCGAAGATGATTTGTAAAGTGAGGTCACTCACATCACGAATAAAGACACATTCATTTTTGGATGACATCATAAGCTCAAGCAATTAGGTGTTCAAAGATTTTGAATCTGACATGGCGGTAGGAATTAGACAGCTGGGTACTCCGACTCGAAAGACTGCCGAAAATAACCGCAAAGCAAAGCAGACTGCGGGTTCTTAAATATTGACTTTACCGCTACAAGTGAAAAAATCAGTTCTGTAAGACATTGCATGCATATTTCTGAAGTTGTATGCAAGGTTAGATTGCAAAGACTGACCGCGTGAAGCTCGATGAAGAAACGGCACAATGCTGTTCTTGCTGTGTAGCATTCTGAGCCTCCACAAAGACTGTTGGCTCTCTGAGGGCGCTCAAGTGCAGGAGGCGGAGACGTTATCGTCATTGGTGTTTTGGCCAATAAAGGCTGCCGATGGGTTAATTATGGGTTACCAATGTTCCATTGCGGTTAGATTATCCAACATGCAAGATCAAAAATTGTTGACGCAACATGGACGCTTATTTTCGGACATGGTAAGGATCTCGTCCTATGCATTTTTGCCTAAAATGGTGGCCGATATTCAGATTATCGATCAAAGTTGTCTTATAGCTCATAGATATAACAAGATGCAACGCGTAAAATCATTGACACTCTGTTGACAGTCATTTTCAGATCATCGTGACGAGTTGGTTGAAAGAATTTTTGCCTAGAAAGCCGGCCGATAGTTCGATTATGGATTAAAGTTGTCTCATAGCTCCTTGATATTCCACGATGCAAGGCCGAAAATCATTGACGCTCCGTTGACGCTGATTTTTAGAGCATAGTGGCGAGGTCGTCGATAGCATTTTAGCCTAGAAAGCCGGCGCATTGTTCGATTCTGGATTAAGGTAGTCTCATAGCGACATGATATTCCACTATACAAGACGTAAAATCGTTCACACTCCGTTGACTATCATTTTTAGGGCATAGTGATGAAGTCATCCAATGCATTCTTGCCTAGAAAGGCGGCCGTTAGTTCGATTATAGCTTAATGTGGCTGTATAGCTGCTGCATGTTCCATGATGCAAGGCGAGAAGCGGATGACACTCCGTTGACGCATATGTTTAGTACATAGTAGCGATGTTGTTGCAACCAGTTATGAATAGAAAGGCCGGCTACAGTTCGATTATGGATCAAGGTAGTCTCATAGCCACATGACATTCCAAGATACAAGACGTAAAATCGTTGACGCTCCATTGACGCTCTTTTTTAAGGCATAGTGACGAAGTCGTCCAATGCATTCTTGCCTAGAAAGGCAGCCGTTAGTTCGATTATAGCTTAATGTGGCTATATAGCTGTTGCATGTTCAATGATGCAAGGCAAGAAGTGGATTATGCTCCGTTGACGCATATTTTCAGGACATAATAGCGATGTTGTCGCAACAATTTATGAATAGAAAGGCCGGCTATAGTTTCATTATGGATTAAGGTAGTCTCATAGCCACATGATATTCCAAGATACAAGACGTACAATCGTTAACGCTCCGTTGACGCTCATTTTTAGGGCATTGTGACGACGTCGCCCGATGCATTTTTGCCTAGAAAGGTGGCCGTTAGTTCGATTCTAGCTTAATGTGGCTGTATAGCTATTGCATGCTCTATGATGCAAGGCAAGAAGTGGATGACGCTACGTTGACACAAATTTTTAAGACATAGTTGCGATGTTGTCGCAACCATCTATGAATAGAAAGGCCGGCTATAGTTCGATTATGAATGAATGTTGAAGCACAACCCTCTGGACTTTCAATGATGCAATGCCGAAAATTGTTGACGCTCTGTAGACGCTCACCTTTGAGTGCACCTTAGAAACATACTAACAGTCTTCGGGTGCTCCACAATTGTACATACTAGCCATAAAGTCTTGTTTGGCAGCCAGCATACCGTTTCTATGCATTATCATCTGAATTCAAGATCTGCGAGACATCTCAGTTTCGGACCCTCCACTAGACACGTCATCTGCATGATGAATGATGTAAGTCCATCACGTTTCAGCGCTTTCGGCCGCCAATTTAGTGCAAAATGATCCATGCACTACTTTTAGATATTTATAGGTCGACGTCATGACGATTCCTTATGCAGCTCATTCTTCTCAACTTCCATGATGTACCATAAGCAATTTTTAATTGTTTGACCATGTGTTGGAGGTCTGAGTGGAAAGTCGTGTAGTTGGCTGCATGGATAAACACAGACCAACGGCTGTCATTCATCTGGGGTTTGGATGTGCTTCGACCGCTTCTTCTATGAGTCGTCTGACTTCACTGACTTACACTTTGTTAGTAAATTTTGTCTCAAATTTATGTTCTGTTTTATCATTTAACAGTAACAGGCAACAGCATATACATTTCATTGTTTGCCAATCTGCTTGATTTGGTGTCTCAAACATTTGCATGGCCTGTACGACTGTTGCACACTCACTGACGAATTATTTTGTCCCACAATTTGGTCACTGAAATGCAGACACAGCTGACAGGTAACAAAGTAGGTACAAATTGCTTTTACTCTAGATACATCTTCAAAAATATCTATTTGGCAAATTATTGCTCTGGGGATGCAAGAGCCATCACCATGTCTTCGTCCGAATCCGACTTCCGTATGGTAAATAGCTTGCGATGCTATACACCGGGGTAAATACTCACCGGTTGAACTGGCGTCGGAATCTCCATTTGTAACAAATCGGCCAGCGCGTCGGGCATGAGAGACCAGAGGCGATTGTCTGCCTAAGGTTTCTTCGAACCTAGCCTCATTTGACTACTTTCGCTGATGAGACGTCAATTGCATCATTTGGGATTGTCCGGAGACGAGATCAAGAACCTGCACACGCTCTCCAAATGTTGTCGGTGATGGTGTGACTGCGGTCGTGTCTGTTTGGGGCTTTACAACAACCGGAACGTTCAGTTCTGTTGTCCTGTACTTCATATCTCTCTGACAGAACTAGTCGGCTGCGTCCCCAGATCCTGGTTGCGTCAGTTAGTCAAGCTTCATCAGCTTCTGCCTAAAGCTCTCCATGCGGAACAGTACAATTTTGGAGATTGTACCCATCACCCAGCCAGGTTCATCATCTTCGCACAGCATGACAAGCTCGGCATCTTCTTCATCAACATCCTCGTCTTCCCCATCCTCCTCATCTCCCGCAGTTGTAAGATTGCTCAGAATGTCTCCGATAGCATTCAACATCTCCTCAAATGTTTTCTCAGGCTTTCTGGTTGTTGATCTTGCCTTTCCAACCTTCCTCATATGTTCCTGTTCTTGAATTATTGCTATCTCTGGGTCTTGAACTCGCTTTCTTCCCACTGCGGTCTCTCTATCCAGAGAATCCTCGATCCATTTCTCTTTTTCTTCGTTGCTTACAACATGCGTTTCCTGTCTTTTCAGCGCCGAAAGTTTCTTTTTAGATTGTAAGCTGCGCAATGCTCCCAACGCTCGGACCCTGTTTGCATTCAAGCCACTGTTGACTATATTGGCCTGATTATGTAGTCAGGTGGATTTCTTCGTCGATTTGACGTATTTGCCCGCCGGAAGTGGCGAAAGGTTCTTTTTTGAAATATTAACCATTTCATCTTGTGCTGACCTTGTTGTTGGGCGAGATGTGGGATGTTGCAAGATATGGACCACATGGAGGCAAGCTGCGTCTTTTATGTCAAGGTTGGCAAGTTGCATCCGATAAAGCAAAGCAAAATCAGTGTTTTGACCGTCACTTCTTTGGGAATAGTCATGCTAACCGTACATTAGACTTGATCATTCGCATGTGATTCATGTAAGATCCTGGCGATGTCTTGAGACAAACATCACCAGACATACTTTCCGTCGAAGAATGTCCATTTTAGATTTATCAATAATCAGATATATGTTGTCGTGCATCACGAAATATCCCTGCAAACAAACAAAGTACATCAGACCGACTTAGTGCAAATTGCGGGACCGTTGGAATGCCCTGCATCTATACCCAGCCGGATTCAACTTAAATTGAAGGTGCAAGTTGGCTGTTAGTCGTTCCATTTGGACTTGCAGCTGACTATAAAATCTTCAGGACCTCTCACTTCTGTTCGTGATCATCTTCCTCACCATTCGACAACAGCAACCGAACAACCAGTTAGTTCACCGCGATGCTGCAATTGTAGCCACCAAAAATATCAACCCGGATGTAGATTTGAAAATAGTACGTAAAACCGAAAGCAGCAAACATCAGAAGCAGCATGCGATCAGATGTGAGTCAATCAATATCAACGTAGACGACGGTCAACTAACAATAAAACGCCCAGCTGGGGTACGAAAAGAGCTAAGTGAACAATTCATCCCTGCCGGTAACTGTAATCCCCCTGGGTCGACCAAGGCATTTGACCGCACAGTCCATGAAATTGAACATTACAATGATTTCAGATCTGGGATTTTCGCAGACGAATTTGGTGATGAACGTCCCCAAGAATGGACGAAACAGGCTTTAAAGACCTTAGAGAAGGCTACGGAGTTGTATATGGTTGAGGTACCAGCTGATCCTCACTCTAGAAGCAGGGATCAATTTCTTGTAGGTTTTCAACATGTCAGCTACTATGGCAAGACAAGGAGGTTGGGTACAGCTTGAACAGTCCGACATGCGTCTGGGCATGAATATGGCCAAAATGGCTGAACATGGGTTTTTGCGCGCCGCAATCGAGGAAAAGCAACAACTCATCATGAAACCACGCGCTGAAGTTCGAGAAGAGAAGAAGCTGGGTGTTGTGTTTCCCGGGCATAACAAGGAGAAGGCCGCAATCGAAAGACACCCGGCAATAGTTTGGGAAAGTCAAACGCACGGCTGTCGTCCTTGCCAAAATGGCACATCAATGAATCCACAGACTCGCTTGAGGCCCAAAGACACAGGTGCACCTGCACGATGACCGCTGCGACCGAGGCCCGGAATGCCACCTGCGCCACCTGATGACAGTGAGACAGCTTAAAGCTTCGAAACTGAAGGTATGCCACCTGGTTATGTGTTTATACATACTCCGCTTCCCAACACAAGATTTTCAATCTTGATCCATATGTTGAGGCTCGCATACCCGATAACAATTTTATTGCAGATTTGCTGCCTGATGAAGGTCCATCCACAGGTTAGTACACTATTGGCTGCTTGGTAATGCAGCTTAGAGCCATTTTGTTGACAACAGCAGCCTGTGTGTGAACATGACGGCAAAGACGAGAGTTGACTGAAGAGAACGGGATTTTTGAGTATTAGCATTATCTACAATTAGTGGACACTTTGAATTAAATGTTAAAGGGTATATTTATATGCATTGTTAAAGAACAATGTAGTTAGAAATGAGAATGTACATGAACAACATAGAACGGCTGCCACAAAACCATTCATGATATAGTATACCAAAGTGAATGGTTCCATATCGCGGTTAGGCCCATTGCAGAATCAGCGTCAACGGAGCGTCAACAATTTTAGGTCCTGTAAGTCGGGTAATCAAAACGCCATTTGGTAGTGATCAAACATAATGGAAGTTTTGCCATCCTTTATAGGCAAAAGGGAAGGCAACACACTCCCTGCCCCATCTTGAAAATGAGTGTCAACACCACCTTAGGTCTTGTTAGTCGGGCAATTATGAAGTACTTCTGTAGTAGTTATACATAACAACATCAGTGACAACCTTTAGACTCAAAAGAAAGTGCGAAACGCTCCCTGCCCCAGCTTGAAAATCTGCATCAACAGAGCGTCAACGATTTTCGGTCATGTAAGTTGGGTAATAACAACGCCAGATGGCACGGATTTTACATAATGAAAGTGTTGCCATCCTGTATAGGCCAAAAAACAGCAATATGCTCCCTGCCCAAGTTTGAAAATGACCGTCAACAGAGCCTCAAGGTTTTTAGGTCTTGTCAGTCTGGTAATTACAAAGTACTTTTGTAGTGGTTATACATAGCAATAGTATTGACAACCTTTATACACAAAACAGAAGGCGAGACGCTCTGTGTCCCATCTTGAAAATGAGCGTCACCCGAGCATCTACAATTCATTGTCCTGTATGTCGGGTAATACAAACGCGATTTGGTCGTGATTACACATAATGAAAGTTTTGCCATCCTGTATAGGCAAAAAAGGAAGGGACATGCTCCATGCCCCATCATGAAAATGTGCGTCAACGGAGTGTCGATGGTCTTGCGCCTTCAATTACGGTTTATCGAAGCGCGCTGTGCCAGTTAAAGTCCATATACTCAGTTATGTCCGTTTTATAGTCCAAAACCCTTGTGAACACTTAGTTGCACCTTTGTAAATGAAATAAGTTGTAACTGTTCAGGAGGCTATTGGGGGAATATCGTTTGCTTATTTGCTCATAAAGGCTGCTAATCACTTGTTTATGGATACGTGCGATCAAGCGCCACATATATTAACCAACATGCAAGATCATCAATTATTGACCCTCCATTGACGCTCATTTTCAGGATGGGGCAGGGAGCGTCTCTCTACTTGTTTGCTATTTAAAGGTCGTCAATACATCAGAAAATGACAATGCAGTACCATAGTCAATATTTTGCAATTAACAGTGGAATATCTGAATGTGACCATAAATAGAAAAATCCGAGACTCAGAACTGGAGAGTGGACACGACAGATCTAGCCAAACCCAGCCAAACCTGCTGTTTGACGGGTACGGGGCGGTGATTGGATCACCAAGAAGCAGCGGGTGGGGTTTTTGGACGGTTCTGGAACCGAACTGAACTGTTCTTCCGGTTCAAACCCAGCACGATGGGGGGTTACCCGGACCCGTTGCTAATGCTGCATGTGAGAAATTACTCGACGCCCAGCAGGGCCAAACGAAGTCTGCCAGCGGAATAAAAATTACGTTGGGCGTTGTAGACAGAGCATAGATTTCAACAAAACACTTCCGGAAAACTTGGCCATCCATCAACCTGGATTACACACGCACGGGACCTTACACTGTTATTAATGTCATCAATATGAATGCTTACAAACTACACTTGGAAAGGGAAATGCGGCACCACAACGTCTTCTACGTGTAACAACACGCTCTATACTCAGCTCGGGTCTCTGGTCAGGCACCAAATGAAACTGGACTGACAATCGTGGATGACTTGGAAGAGTTGGAAGTTCATTGCATTCTTGACTCCAAACGACGATATTGTAAGCTCCACTACCTCGTTCAATGGGGCAGATACAGATATCTGAGTAAGAATTGGAAGACAGCAGAAAACCTCGGGAATGCTCAGAAGCAGGTGGACCAATCTCATCGTAACCTTCATGGGTAGCCGCGACAGAGGAGTGAAGGGATCCATTTGGCGTTCTTCCTCGGTTGTTTCTTTCTATTTCGAGATGGGATACAGCCTAGAACAAATGCCGTTGGCATGGGTTGTACCACGTTCAGATGACAGTCAAGTTGAGGTGCAGTGACATTGTGCACCGTATCCGCAGGACCATTGTTGGATTTGTTTCTTGCTCGGTTTTCTTTCTCTGTTTCGGCAGTCATTCAGCCCAGGGGGTCTGTGGCTAGAGAGGGGATGATCTAACGGCGAGGTGCTAGTGTAGACGATACGGTTGCTACGCCGGCACATCGTGCGGCCGGGTAAGCAAAACTTTAAATAGACTGCTCGTGAGGATCTCGATCCTTACCTAGATTCTTAACACAGAGATATTCACGTATGATCACTGTGATCCTGTTTGCAACCGTATCCCTACAAGTATAATGCATTCTCTTACTTTGCAAGACACCGGCATACGCGCCCTTGCAATCACCGTCACCATATACGCTACCGGAGAATCAACTCAGGTGGTTACAGTGTGATTGCTCCACTCTCAGAGATTCTTATGATTGAATTTGTCCCTGGCTATCCGAGAGCTGTCACCATTATGATTTCCTATTTCCCAAATTAGGTGGACAAATTCCAGGGTCAACCATGGAGGTTTTCCATTACGGGCGGCTATGAATTGATCACGCATGTCTCTACGTACTCAAGCTGTATGAGATATGGTCAATTAACGGCGGTGTATCTAGATACCGATACACCTACATCCGATAAGACTGTACTGCATAATCTTGCTGAATCCGGTTTAGGGTACAATTGTTAACACGGCGTCGAGTGTCGTATTGTCGGGGGCTGCATCTGCCGCGTTGCGGTTGACTCAGTGGTGACTGGTGTGAGGTGGGGGCTCTTTGGGTGGCATATTGGATGAAGCGCCCGTCCTTCTGCTTCATTGTATTCCACACCATCTACGCTGAGGTGATTGTAGAGCCATTATCTGCAGCTGTGGCAGTGAAGAGATGATAGTAGTGAAATGAAGTGGGAAGTCCGGAGAAAAAAGATATTGAAAAGACGTGGGAAGTCCTGATGAATAAATAGTTAGCTTCACATGAAAAAGACATGCGTAACAGCCAACTTGCTCGTTGTGCACAAGATAAATCCTCTTGCGTATAGTTGACAGTTGCACGGGATGCCAACCGTTCCGTGATTTGCAGCCAGTCTGTCCGATGTTGTTTGACTTTATTCACAGGGATACATCACAGTGAACGACCGCTGAAAGTTCGTCTTTGACAAATAAAAACGGTACCTTCTTTGATGGAAAGGACGTCTGCTAATGCGTGTCTTAAGAATTGCCTAGGATCCAACAGGACACAGGCTCTACACGTAATGTGATGATGGACAGTTACCATCGCTAATCTCGATGTACTGACCATGAGAATGCAGAATTTGCTATGTTCAAGTCGATTAAGCGTACCATCGTTGACATAAACGATGCAGCTTGCCTCTATGTGGTTCATTTCTTGCAACATCCATCATGTCGTCCATGAACAAAGTCATCACACAATATAACAGTCAATGCACTGAAAAATGAACTTTTGCCACTACCGGCCTGCAAGTACAGCAAATCGACAGCGCACTCCACACGAGGACATACTGAACCAAATCAAGACAAGCACGGCTTGGAAGTAGACTGGGTCCGAGCCCTTGGGGCGTTGCGCAGCTTGACATCCAAAGAGACGATTGCAGTGGGAAATGGACATCAAACTCACTGCATTAGCAACGAAGTGAATAACCTATGGAACCAGGAATGTGTTGAAAGAGAGACCGCTGTGGCCAGAAAGCGAGTTGAATACAAAGAGACAGCAATTAAACAGAAGCAGGATGATATGAGAAACGCTGAACAGGCAGGACTGACAACAGCCAAGCGTGAAACAAGATTTGATAAAATCTTGAATGCCATCAGGGATAGTCTAAACAATCTTCCAAGTTCCAACGATGTGGGGAATGGGGAAGACGAGGAGAATGATGAAGAACATCCTCCGGGGGGCAAGCTTAGCGAAGATGATGAATCCGGCTTGGTGATGGGCAAAATGTCTAAAATGGTACAGTATAGCATGGAACGTTTTTGCCAGAAGCAGATGAAGCTTGACAAATTGATGCAACACAGCTGCTGAGACATGGGCGACTACTTCCGTGCGACGGATAAGAAGTACATGACAAGAGAATTGTATGTTCTGGCTGTCGTTCAACCTGAAAAGGCAGATCATGCACCATCATCCGCGGTGACGAGATTTTGTGTGGCTATGGGGAGAATTGATAACATCCTAAGAATATTACAAATGCACCAAGTGACTTCTCGACCAGAGAGTAGTCATATGAAGCTAGGTTCTTGGTGACCTCTGACAAACAAAGGCATTCCGTCCCTTCCGCCTGCCCCAATGCCTGATTGGTAACTGATTCAGAACCCAAAGCATGTTGTACCTGTGATCTTTCACACCTGCAGATGGCATCCCAAGCTAAGTACCATATAGAATTCGGGTTACGACAAAGACATGGTGTTGGCTCCTGCATCGCCGGAGGAATGAACATTCAACTTGGGATTTCCGACAATATATGAAGTTGAAATGCAATACCTGTACCTATTTTGCCTCGTGTCAGCTGTTACTTGATTTCAGGGACCAAATTGTGAGCAATAATAATTCGTTTATGCATGGGCAAGGGTCCGACAAGCCATGCCAAGGTTCTACACTTCAAATCACGTACAATGACGACCAATACACATGATATTGTCTTGCTTGTGACTGTTAAGTTAGACAATTGACATTCAACTACCGATGAAACTCAATAAGAAAATATATGTCAACGATGTCAGACAAGTCATAAATCCAGAGGTTAAAGCGCAATGCCACACTGCATGAATAATACCCATCATACCAAATACGATCATGCATCCAACTACATAACTCGCTGCACAAACCTGGTGCACATGGTCGAAATGTTAAGAATTGCTTATCGCAGGTCATGGACATCACGGATAATGAGCAGGACAAGGAAAGGTGTGGAAGTAGGGCTAAACATATTTAAAATTAGTGCACAGATTTATAAGTGGTTAATTGCTGGCCACCGGTGCTGGAACATGATAGGCCAACGTCATTCATCACGCAGATCACATATCTGGTGGTGACTCAGAAAGTGAGAGGCTTGGAAGCCATTGTATGCCAATGTTAATACATATAAACGATGTATGGGCTGCCAATAACAACTATACACCATTTTACCTATAATTGTTGAGCATCCACTGACTGTCAGTATGTCATTAAGTGGAGCGTCAACGGAGGGTCAACAATTTTTGGTCTTACATTTTCGGCAAACAAATGGCTGCATAGTCACATGCTGCCAAAGCGATTGTATTGGCAGTCTTTATAGGTCAAAAGGATAGTGACAAGGATGTTCACCCATCCTGGAAATGAGCAACAACGATGTGTCAAAGCTTTGTGGTACTTGGAGTCTGACTATCAAAAAATGATATGGTCACTGAGACACAGGATTAAAGCATTGGCCGCCTTTTAGACCAAAACTGCTAGCGTCAAACTCTCTACTATCTTCTGAAAATTACCGTCAAAGGATTTCTCAAAGATGTTTCTTGTTACATCATGGATATTCAAACAGCTGCGCTGCGACATTGACCTCTCATTGAAGTGTTGCCCACCGTGATGGGTAAAAATGTCAGTGACCATATTGCTACCACCTTTCAAACATGAGTGTCAACGGGGCGTGAACAATTTTTGCCCATGGATCTTGGACAATCTAAGGGCTACCGAATTGCATTAACCCATAATAAAATCATCCTCTGCCTTTATGTGAAACTATTCTAGTGAAGATATCACTACAACGTCCGACAAATGAATGTCAACAGAGTGTCTACGATTTTTCATCCTGCATGGTGGACACTCAACGTGCTGTGCATTGCCGTTGACACATGAACAATGCACCGGCCGCCTCCAAGGGCCAAAATGCTAGTGATAATATTGCTAACAGCCACTAAAAATGAGTGTCAATGGAGCCTCAACTATTTTATATTATGCATCTTGGATAATCCAATGGCTATGGAACGATGTTATCCCATAATCAAAGTGTCAGCTTCCCTTACAGGTAAAAATGGTGCTGATGATATCGCAGCCGCCTCCTACAATTGAGTGTCCACCAAGCATCAACAATGTTCATGGGGGCTCAGTAGACTACACAGCAATAATCTGCATAGCATTGTTACTGAATTGAGTCTTACGCAGTCAGTCCTTTCAATATGTCCTTGGATACAACTTCACATATATGCATGCAATGTGTCACAGATCTGATTTTTTTGCCTGAGCCTGTACAGTCACTGTTGAAGAATTCGCAGTTTACTTGGAAGAATCTTTACCTTCGTGAGTCTGTCGAGTTGGATTACCAAGCTTTCCAATTCCTGCCACCCAGTCGGATTCAAAATCTAGGAACACTTCATTGCTTGAAGTTATGATATGATTCAAAACTGAATGTTTCTTTATTTGTGATTTGGGTGACCTTACTTTGCAAATGAGTTTTGATGCTTGGTGAGCTTCAATGAATATTGGCTTGAAGTGGCCAATGTTTTGGAATCATTCTAGACATGCGCCATCATGGCGATTCTATGTACACTGCGGAATTGAGGAGACTGGCAGCCATGTCATCATAAGTATTATTTGTCTTCGAGTTCTTCGTCATCCATTGGAACATTGCAACAGCTCAACGGGGTCACACTTGTTGGCAAAACCTGATATCTCAAAGTTCAACAAAGTCACCAAGTGAGAGGTTACTGAATTGAGTAGTTCCACTGTTGATGGAGGAGCTTTGACCAGCCAGAAGAGGCAAGGAACTCGAGAAATAGCAACGGAATGTTAGCTGAGGAAGAACATATTTGATGTCCAGGTGGATCCATATTGACTGAAATGACAGACACAACATTCAAAACTGGAAGCTAAGACCATTGAAACTTCCTAATCTCACCAGAACACGTGGAATCACTGCCTCATGTTACGATTTGATTCATTTCATATTCGGTGGATATCAATATCAAATCTAGAGCTACTCCGGTTTTATGAGGCATTACGCAGTGATCCAGTGCTGCTCAATGCTTTGACTGTTAACAACATTTGCTTGAGGGAATACGCACTGACCTTGGATGCAATTATGAAGCAATTACTGCCAGGAAATAGAGTTGGTTTAGCTTAGGATGGATGGACATCACTGAAGGTAGAATTCATCATGTGGGTCATTACTTACTATATGGATCACAATAGAGCATTGTGGGATGTATATCTCCCTTTCGACGAGGCTGATTGCCTGTTCTTTTTGTGTTTCAAAAGCCAAACAAGGAAGAGAGGTCGAGGGTCAACATGCTGGAGCTAGGCATGCCGCTCATTGGAACAATCTGCGTGATCGTTTTGGGCTTACTGATGGCCGTTTGCTTGGTGTTACAACTGATAATGCTTGCTCAAATTACTCAACGACACACGAGCTGCAATCAACGCATGAGGCCTCTGCAATCTATCGGCGTGCTTTGAGGAACCACATACCATGCATGGCGCACCTCAGAACGCTGGCTTGTGGGGCATTCATCACCATTCTCAGTTTGAATGGCCCTGCCAAGTCCTGGGGATCCCATGAGTGCCATCAGCAATGTGGCAAGAATGAAGGCATTGACAATGGTAAGAGTCAAAGACTTTCAAAAGGGGGCAATTCTGGAATCAACAAGGAGTTAGCTATGAAATCAGGTTTAGCAAAGATAATTGGGAAAGTACGTATTTTATAATATTTTGACTGTTCTGAAATTCACCTTCATATGCTAGAGAATGAATACAGAAGTGATTGCACTGACACCTAGTCGTTGAACTGCATTCATTGACTGTCAAAGTGTCAAAGTTTGCATCGTGGTACAGCAGCTTATCGAGAAAAAGAGACATTGGACGTTGACACTAAAGTTACTCGAGCGCGGGTAGCGATTGCGGGAATTGACTCCCGATTTGCTGCATAATCTCATATACACTGATTACCGGCCACTTTTCACAACACAAGATGAATGTACCAGTGTGAAGTATGACATGGATGAATTGAGGCCATTCTGATATTGGACCCTGTGGATGTTGAAGAGGCATAGAGTCACATTGCATCACGTGATCACTGTGTACTATGACATGTTCCATCATATTGACGGCACGATGCGAGCTTTAGCGACAAAGTACACTCGCTGGGAGTAAGAGTTGTTGTTCAGTGTGAAGTTTGCTCAACAGAAGATATCCAAATATCACACTGAGGTGACTTCAATGATTCGAAAACCCATAATTATTGCATATATCTTGAATCTTTTTTGGAGGACGTAATCGTTTAGAAAGTGGGACAAGGGAATGGATATTACTCCTAAGGACGAGACTTCCTGTACAATCCAACACTAAGAGGCCGTTCCAAAGTCGGTGGAGAATGAATAATATGCCAAACATCGGCATGTGCCAGTGAATATGCAACACAGCTTACGCAGCAGCAATCTCATGCGCTCTTCAATACATCACTGATCTTGTCAATCATTCTTGGATCCCCATGATTTGTCATGGGATGATGAAGAACACTTAACGCCTGATAATGTGGCTGAGATAACACACTGACCAAGCGATGAGTCAGCAGGTCAATTGACGGCCGCCATTCTGTAGTTGAATTCACTGCCTGATGCACCTGACATCTGGGCGCAAATTAATCCAAATCTTGATGATTTCCACTGCAACCAAATGAAGATTATCAGTAAAGTTTGGTTACTGGATATAACCGACTGGTGTCGTCAACAGCAGGAAATGAACTCAATGTATGCCGATCTCTCAAATCTGGCAGGCGACATATTCTCCATCATACCAGATGGTGTCAGAGTGGAGGTCGGAATTACCCTTGTCCGAGATGTGATCAGCTGGAGGCACTCACAAACCACAGATGAGACCCTTCACAAAAAAGTTATTGCAAGGCAGTTTGCTCGAGACAATACTGTGATTTCAGCAGGCGCTGATCCAGAATTGAATACAACAAACACAGAAAATGGCTTTGATATGATCAAAGAGGCCCAGCAAAAGAAATAACTCAGAATGGCCAACGGTTATGACATTTTGGAGATGTGCCAGGGCAGCCAAAACCAACCTGCTACCCAGTGAGAATCTTGCACTCAAAACAAGCAGATGACCGCCGAGGAATACATTTTGGTCATGGAAGAGATGTTTTAAAACATGGTGGGCAGCCTTTCCATACGACGGAGTGACTGCAGTTGGATTGTCGGAAAGTTCACGGTTGCCACCGCCTTGGTCTGTATAGTACCCCTCTGGAGGACGATCACAATTATTAAAGTCCACGGAATTGGGAGAATCAACCGTCACTCAGTCAACAGAGATGAGATTGGCTCACCTCCACACATATGGAACACTGAAGATCGGCTTGACCGGAATGAGGACTGACATTATCCCAATAACAGTGAAGACAATAGAGCGGTGGACATTGAATTGTGATATAGATCAAGCCAGAAGCATCGAGGATCCGGAATGCCTTGAGCAGCGGGATTCGAGCTCCGCCAAAAATGTTCCTTTATTGTTTCGGCCTACACGGAAGTCAAAGAGACACGCTGAACAGATGTTGATGATGGTCAATGCAATTGAAACGAGACGAACAAAGAGGGTGAAGGAAAAGTCGGACAGAATGCCTCCATATTTCACCAGCTTCTTTGTGTATCTTGACTATAAGTTTCTGTTGAAGATATAATATGGGTGAATCGTCAGCGGAAGCTGGCGAGTAGCGATTTATAAACACATGTCTAGCAGGGGCAATGAAGCTTGTGATAAGATATATAAATTTTAGTTGTGTGAGAGCGAATAGTCCAAGAATGTGACTTCACTCAGCTTTTCCACAGAGCCAAGTGTCATTGTCTGACAGCGAATACTAAGAAGTTCAAATCATGATGGAAACTAGTATCGATGGCAGCAGATGCTGAATGGACAGTGCATTAAAATGAGTGTCAACGATTTGTGGTTTCATAAGTATGGTAATTACACAGTAATTTGGTCTCTGTCATTCATAACCAATGTATTGGCAGCATATATAGGCAAAAGAGACAGTGACATGGTCCCCGCCCCATTCTGTGGATTAGGGTCAACAGAGCGTCAACGATTTGTTGCTTCGCATCTTGGATACTTTCTGTTCTGACTGGTTGCAGACATCCATTTATAAGCTATTGGCTGTCTCTACTGGGAAAAACTACAGTGACAGGCTGGCTGACACATGCAGAGAATGAGCGTCAATTGAGCGTCAACGATTATTTGCTTCGCATCTGGGGTAATTTATTTTCTCACAGATTCCTAACATTTATTCATCATATAATAGTAGCCTTCACTGGCGAAAACGACAGCCACATGCTCACTGCCATATCCTGGAAATGAGTGTCAATGGAGAGTCAACAGTTTTGTTTGTTCCATATTGTGAATCCAGGCATCGCGCTGATACAAGTATTCGTGACGCAATTAATCACTTCGCTGATAGGCAGACATACAATTCATCAAAGTTATAACACGGAGTCCAAATTAATCGATATCGCAAGCTGCAAAGCATGCAAAAACATATCCTTCGTCGTTGAAAACGTGATAGTGATCAAATATTATTAACAAACCCAAAAAGGAACATCCTTAACGGAATTTGTGGATGGACTCGCTGGGCAAACCGTTGACAACCCGTCAAATTGAAATGGATTAGGAGTTTACCATCCAACTGTACCCGAATTGACAGTTCAGATTGATTGTCGACTGGCACCGTCAATTTGGCAACGGTTCTGTTAGGAATCAGATCCTGACCCAAAGTCACTGTCCGGAACCATTGCTAACACTTGTGACATCTCGCTTTACTTGAGTTGAAATCGACAAGAGCAGAGTGTGTGTTTCAACCATACCGTCGGGAGACAATTTGTCAGATAAATATGTACACAAGGTAATAACGAGATATGGGGGTGATCAGTAACGATTGAAAATATTTAGATCAGAGCGAGAAGGGGTAATGAAAATACAGGAGTGTCATTATCTCTTTGTACCTATATTTGGCATTTGTTCGATAAATCTCCTTACTATATGATAGTAATATATTCATAAGTATACTGTTTTGTGTTAATAACTGTTAATCCATTTGTGAACTTTTGTTATGAAGGGTGATTTGAAAATCACTGTGAGAACTTGTCTAGAACCTTCAATGTAGTTCAGTTGGAAGATGGATTCATCAGCGCTTATCTTGAAAGAATGTGCCCAAATTATTCTATTTCGTTCTTTAAAGTTGGTGAGTATTTTGGAATAGTTGTAGAGTGTTTCTGTTCCTGTTTAAGTTATTCATCCAGGACTGTGGTCACCGACAATGACACTGTCATTATTCTCTATATAGGAACTGTTTCTCTGGTTAGAGAATAGTTCTTTAGAGTTGCTCACAGATCAACAGAAATACTATATCATATTCCCCAAAATTTCCCATTACAGTATATCCTTGCCTTTTGAACTTGAATTTATATCATTATACTTGTATTACTTATTCTTCACATACTTCTCTTGAGATCTTAATAGATAAATCCACACTTTCGTTGTTACATTCTACTCTATTCGATTTCCATTACTTATTCTTACTGAACCGACTCCTGGGTCCACAAATGGTTCAGAATATTGTTGGTCTTGGGATGGCACCAAGAAGCAGTCTGTGACAAGGGAAGCAATCATGGCAGAGGCCATGTTCTACGTGTTGAAAAATACTGCAGTAGTTGTAAACATGTGGGGGTTGTGCATGTCTAAAGGCATAGTGTATGGTTAGTTCATTGTACTTCAGTGGGTGTAATAGATCAGATGAGATATTCTGCTGTGAAAATCATGAGTTGGCAGATTCAAAATAAAATCTCTTTTGTGATGTTTGACATCCCAAACATTGTACTCTTTATAATCTTCTCTGTACAGACCCTCTACGTCTGCGGTTTATCCCTCCTGGATGGCCTGTCTCCCAGTATCAGCTAACATTAAAATTTCTGAACCGGAACACCCTTCTATCAGGTGACGTCTGGATGCTAAACCATCCGTAAAGTAGCGACATCGTATCCTCTATGATACCGGACGACACCACACCAGTACCCCATCCTTGTATCAACCCATCGATCCGGATGATGCATCATTCACACTATCAAACGAATCCACCTCTAAACTCGTGTCTCCCTCCCCTACCGCTCTCTGCTCACCCAGCTCGCGCCCATTCGTACTTGGCCAAGCGACCAACTCCACTACACCTTTCAACATCTCCACATCCATACTCTCTGCAGCCCTCAACCAACGCCCCCATACACCGCTCTGCTCGATCTCCCTCCAAAACCTCAGCAACGCAACGCGTTCCCTCGAGTGCCTCTCCAGGACTTTGGAGCTCCGAAAAGCCGCAACTCGGGAAGGGAAAATACATTCGACCACAAAGAGCAAAAATCCCAATAAATCGTGAGCAGGCTTTGGTCGGTATTGTGCACTCCAGGGATCATCATGGTTCAGCACCTCGCGAGGACAACAGATGTAGCCGCCTTCGTAGAGGAATGTGGTTGTTGGGGGAACAAGGGAAAGGTCGACTGCATGGCCGAAGTCGATGATTACAGGTTGTAATTTGTCGAGGATGATGTTGTCTCGGCGGATGTCACGGTGGATGATATTTGGCGAGGTGTGGAGCCAGTGGAGGGCAGAGAGTGTTTCGAGGAGAGCGGAGCGGAGGGTGGACGCGGATGGGAACATGTGCAGTGCGAAAGGGCGGCCGACGGGTTTGATGCCGAATTCAAGTGCTTCCGGGGAGGGGTCATAGATTAGTTGGGGTAGATTGCGATGGGTGAGTTTTCGGAGAATGGTGACTTCTCGCTTGATTGCAGATCTAAATTCTTCCTTCGATGCACATTTGATGGCAATGGAGCTGTGATTAAGGTACTGGAATGATGCTACCGTGGATCGACGGGTCACGCCAAGTTGTTTCTGCATGTGTGTGATCCCAATGGTGAATGGTGGGAGAGCAGGTGTAAAGACAGAATCTTGTTTGCAAACATGATCCAGTAGGTACACTACCATATCCTCCCAGGAGGCTGGACTGTGCATTGTGATCCTGTTCTGATTGCCCTCAATCGTCATCACCACCGAACATCGGATATTGGAGAGGATGCCGAGGAAGATGTGGCGGTTCGGTTGACTTCGTTTAATGGATACAAGATAATCATAGACTTGGCCGAGATTCTCATCTTCTTGCAGCTCCTTGTCGGCACACCGTTTTAACTCGAGGACTCCGTACATGCAAGCCGCAAACGGGCGCACCATGTTCCGAAGCGACAAAGACATGTCAGGGGCTATCCCAGGAAGGTAAGGAGAGTTAGTAGTGTCTATCACGGCGACTTGGTTATCGTTCTTCGAATCCGAGAGAATCTTGTGCAGGGTTTCTTGCACGAACGGATACATCTGTGCTTCCTTCTCAACTTTGTACTCATCTCTGCTGTTGGATACAAAAACTGCTGCCATCAAGCGCCGTATGTGGTTTTTGTGGGCTCGGGACAGCTCAGTTGAAGAGCTTGGATGCTCCTCATGTCGAACCGAATCGGCCACCTTTTGCCACATTTTCCGCCGACCAAGGGAGCCTAGAAAGTATGAGCCCTACGCATGCGTTCTCCAGGGTGGTACACTCACCCTCAAAAATGTCGTGTGTTCGGTAACCATGTTCTAAGAATAGTCTTTCCTTGAGGTGCATGTATGCGAGGTGATCTTCAAGGTTCTCGATGAAAGTGGCGTATCTCTCTTTGTCCAATTGAAGTCCGGATTTGTCCTCTTGGAGTTTCGATTTGTCGTGTTCGAGTTTCGATTTGTCATGTTCAAGTTTCGATTTGTCCGATTCGAGTTTAGCTTTGTCATTCCTTAGACCGTTCATCGTTTCCGCAAACATCGCCTTGTCCGCTTGTAAATGCCTCTTATCCTCCTTCAGCGACATCTTATCATCCCTCAGTTCCTCCACGTCGCTTTGCAATGCCTTAATCTCAGCCCGCAAAGGCGTCACAACCTGACACCAACATCAGCACCTTTCTTCCACGCGGGTCGCTGTCACCTCTTACCGCCTTTACTACTTCTGCAATCGCCGCTCCAAGTGAGGGAACCGTCTCCAATATCGGACATACTACGACGCAATCAGCACTTCGCTAAGGAACGCCATTGGCTTGTAACGTTGAAGCTCACTCGCTGCGATACTGAACGCGAGTTGGTCGCGCGTAAATATGGCGTCGCAGAGATCACACGCGTATCGTTCTATGAACTGGGAACGGGCGGTGTGGAAAGACGGGGATAAGCTGAGTTGAGAAAACGGAGCGGAAACATTCGGGGGAGGCTGCGACATAGTGTGGACGGATGGGGGTGGGTGTGGACGTGAGATGTCATTGCGGGGAAGAGACGAGTGCGAAAGATTCGGGATGACGAATGCCAAGCCTAGGAGTTGCCGATTCCAAATATCGAACAACTCCGGTGCCGCTCAGTTAAGTACATATGGATCGTGGTAGAGTAATTATTGATGCTGTACCTTCTGACTTCCGATTTATACGTTTTTGGTGTAATCAACAATAAAACGATAAAAAAACTTCTGTACTAACATCGCCCTGTGGGTGAGTCAGCCTCCCTAGGGTTAAGCTAACTATCCAGGTACATGCTGGACGCTTCGCCAGGCGTAGCTAATGAACTGCAGTCTCAGTCTTGGCGCAATACAGGGGAGTCATATATCGACAGAATAAGCTGGATAGATGGTAACTAGAAGCATATGTAGAGCAGACAGGTTGTTTCTCCTCTCATTGCTGGATACATGTTGAAAGTGGACGATAGATGCATCCAGGCAGAAGGAGTTATGTGTTCATTTCTCACTGCGGTTTATCCTGGAATGGGGTCAAGCAAGAGGATGCATGATGGGAATTGATCAATGATTTCAGCTGAATTCTGGTAATCAAGTGATTCAATTATAGAATCCAGACTAAGGCACTGTTTACGCTAATTTTTCTTGTGCACCGGTGTTTAACCTTCAATAGACTGAAATTGGCTCATCCACGATGCTGCCAGACACATATTCAAACCCTATGGCTAACCAAGTTGGGCACCACATTCGCGTCTGAAGCCGATGGAAAGATCAACAGCAGGCGTTGCGGAACAGGGTCAGTTTGGAAAATGACTGGAACGCTGTACACTGTAGGTCGTTGTAGATATCTGAGCTGTTCTCTATGGGAAAGTGCAATCCAGCGGTCACAGACTTCCTGGTTATCATGGACATTCTCCAGTTAACGCGTAGGTTAACAGATATTTGACTACTGTCCTGGCTTTCTTTGTCTCTTTATCTCCTTCCTCTCTCTTTCTCCTTTGTTGTGTTTAGCAGTTTTGATCACTCTATTGCTCTATTCATTAATTAATGGGGATAAACAATAGAGAGTGGAATTTTCCGCACATAGCCTTAGGGGAATCGGTGCATGTCATACTCTAGATAGAGCGAAATAGATTATGTTTAAAACAGATAAAAACTTGCAGCACGGATAGCACCAACATGACATGCACCACTACCTGCACCATCGGGTATCCCACCTCCATGTGACCCAAGTGGCACATGATATAGCCAGTGCCAAGTAACTCCAACTCTATAGAAGCGACTCAAGACAAATCTTACATCATCTTGCCTTTAAACCTCTACCTGCATTGCCACTCGTAAGCATTCACGATTGTATCATGTGAATTAGCATCCATAAACGTACGAGCTCAGATGTAGCTGTATGCCTCTCCTCACACCACCCGCAGCATGCATGGCCAGTATCCTGTTATCGAAAAGGGAATACAGGTAGTAACCTCACATAATCTCATTTGCTATCCTTACAATGTTCCACGTCTCAGTCAGTGTTGAAATCTTGTGCGGCGGAAAATTATCAGCAGTAACTGCTCCATACCGATACCACTCCTGAGGGCCAACGCTGAATACATCACCTCCCTTGAATCCTCACATAAGGATGCATAGTTTTTGCAACTTCAAATTACTACCCCTGCCATGATCAGGGTATCTAAGAGGCCAGGCAGGGCCGCCCTTTGCGGCAGCTTTTAAATGAGTGACAGCTTTTCCGGCGAGGCATGCAGTCTTATTCTTGGCGGCTGGGCGGCCGAACTGCAGGCCCAGGTTTGGCGGCCTGCATGCAGGCTTTTGTAGCCAATGTATATGTTCAATTGAACAAGCATAAACATATTTTGTTTAAATGACACGCAATGCTGCTGCCTAAAGTCTTAAACTCAGAAAGCCACGAAAGTAAACTCAGCCATCTTCAATCATAAGTTGATATCCTCGCAATCTGTTGTGGTGAAATGGCGGAAGCTTCAAGGCAGTGAACCAATCATCAAAACTCTGCCGCTCCCCTCGTGGCATCCACAGAGAATACCTGAGAATGAGCAGTTGTGGCTCAAGGAGGTTCAGAAAAGGGTAAGAAGATGTGCTGCTACCCGGCCCTCAGGCTCCACACAAATTGGGTGGATCCATGAAATCTTGCATGGCAACAAAGAACTGGGAAAGATAGAGTGTGTATTTTCGTTATGTGATAAGATAATCTCTATCTGCCCTGGGGTCCTACAAATATATTCTCCACATAGCCCGGTCCACCTCCCTTATCACTGTTTGTCTGTGCGCTTCCCCGTCAGCCAGTCCGTTGCCGTTATCCCTATATCCCTTGACCCTGTCCAGCTCGCTTCCCCCAGCCAAAGGTGCGGCTGTGGTTTAAAACACATTTTCCCACCACACTTTTCATCACTGTAGTCGAAGACTATATTAATAATACTGAAGTATCTACATTGTTGTTTATGTTTATTCATGCTGAATTTACTCTAACTAGAATCTGACAGGCCATTATCACCCAATGCCTCTGGGAATGCCGGTTGGATGGCAGCGCTCCCACCTAGTAACCTACATCCCCGCTGTCAAAAGAACAATAAAGAGCAAGGAGACAAAGAGATCATTGATAATGGAAACGAAAAACTGGCCACTGTGGCCTCCAGGCCTCAATTTGGCGGCATCTCCCCAATGTCCGTGGCCGCCAGGCAGTCTACAACCGCCTTATCCCATTTATCGAGGGGTAACACCTCCGACACCAGTGCCCGCCGGCCCCGCTCCGCTCACCAGCACGTTGCCGTGCTGTAATGGCGGCACGTGATCTGGGGCCGGGTAACGGCCATTCTATATAGTCGGCTCGCCACGAGCCTTGGATCTCTAGCGATAATCTTACTATACATCTAAACCTACTATCACTCGCATCCACGTTTGCAACCGTATTCCTATAATTACCATACGTATGCCTATGAGGCCGAACGCTGGCGTACGTGCCCTTACACTATTATCGCTTTTTCAGTAAACGGATACGTTTCGCTCACGGGATTTCGCGACTTTACCCCTTTTTCCGACGCGTGACATCACGAAGTAAACAATTGAGAATGCAACCCTCCAAACGCGATATCGAAGCATCATTCCTGCGAAGCACAAAGCGTTGATCATTCCATCATCCAATTGAGCCACCTGACGGCAGCGGAGTTGAGTTCAGAGACAAATTGGTGCACGAAGGGGATCACCGGCAATGACGACGATTATGAGTACAGGTGTAACGGCGGCACGTGACCCGGGCCGGGTAACGGCCATTGTATATAGTCGGCTCGCCACGAGCCTTAGATCTCTAGCGATAATCTTACCTATACATCTACATCTACTATCACTCGCATCCACGTTTGCAACCGTATTCCAATAATTACCATACGTATACCTATGAGGCCGAAAGCAGGCATACGTGCCCTTACACTATTATCGCTTTTTCAGTAAACGGATACGTTTCGCTCACGGGATTACGAGTTGACGAGTGTTACCCCTTTTTCCGACACGCGACATCATGGAGCCAACGATTCAGAAGACCGCCTTCCAAACGAGATATTGAAGCATCATTACTGCGAAGCACGAAGCGTTGACCGTTCCATCATTTAATTGAGCCCCTGATGGCAGCGGAGTGAGATCACAGACCAATTGGCGCACAAGGCGCGTCACCGGCAATGAAGACGATTATTATCCCGACTAGAGGACCCCACTATTAGACCTAGGCAACGATAAAAATCGCATACGATCGATCCAGACGAGTTCAAGACAACATCAATTACTTCCAATGGCTGCAAGCGACCACCGGACACCGGCGAAGTCGCGACTGCACCCTTGAATGTGTCAATTCACGGCGGAAACCTAGCGAGCGCAGAGACCAAATGGCAAACATGGCACGTTGCTGACATTGAAGACGATGATCACGAGTACAAGACTATTCCTACAAGTCAATTGAGCGCGATCACCAGCCGAAGCACGTACAACGGACGGAGTGATCTTACCCCCTGAATGCCGCATATTGAGAATCAAGGCGAACTCAGACGAATTCCGATTCAGCACAATTACGACTACATTTCATCCAATTGGGCGGAGTGCACCTTTCTCAGTTTGCGTGTACACCTACAGCTCTAGCAACCTCGAAGAAGCCCACTTGTGGAGGCATGGTACGACTACTTATACCTGATACACTACTCGAGCAAAGAATACCTACGGACGAGGATCAGTCTACGATTGAAGCACTCTTACCGCCAAAACGTCTGCCCAAGCGAAGTGCACTTACGGAGAAGACACCCTACGATTGATGGACATTGAGGATGAGAAGCTTTCCCTTGATTGAAGCGAGCTTATTGCGGCGATACATTGCGCAGCGTGAAGTGCATTTGCGGTCAAAGACCGACAAAATTCCGCAGACTGTCTACGACGACTACAATGACTCCAACGACTATGATGATCTCGGAGCACAAGGATTATGGACAATCGAGGTGGTAATCGACAAATCAAACACTAATGGCGACTCTGGACGAAAATAAATGGCGAGATGCAACGCGTACGGGCTCTTATCGACTGGGGCGCAACCAGCATCTTTATGACACCGAGGGTTCTGAAGCGACTCGGAATATCACATCAGGCGGCACACATCATCACCCTCGCCATGACCGGAGGCGTGATGCAACATGCAAAGGACAGCCGGAAGAGGCGGATTACAGTCCCGTGCGTGTACTATCTCGCACCGGTAGACAGTTTCAGACGTGCTAGTCGTGCCAATGCGGGCGTACGATTTAGTACTTGGCTTACCATGGTTTCCCAAACAAAATCCTGACATCGACTGGGCTCGATTAACTCCCTGCGATCACCGAGTGCGAGTGGAGCGGAGGAAATGACACCGATGACTACGGCAGTGGCATCGAAGGTTTCAGAAGCCACAAATGATAACGTCAAGACAAGCTTCTGGGGCGCGATCCGGGTATACAGACACTTGGAGCAACCGCATTCGACGATCTTCTAAGTAGCATTGAAGTCGTCGTAGCATTTGCCCGCCAGACTGGGGAATGCATAGGGCTGCTGGGAGTGACTTTGGAAGACATCACCTTGGATTCACCAGGTGATACAGACCCAAGCGCTGGACGCGACGAGCAGAGAGCGGCGGCGGTAGTTGCGGCAGAAGAGCCCCTCCGAGGAGACGCTTGAATGACTGCTGTCGGCTCGCCGAGACCTGAAGGGAGTGACTGGACGGCGGGGCTTGGCTCCTGTGTGGGCGAACCGTTAATGACAAGGCCTCCTGGATATTCCCTTCCACAACTTCCATCTTTTGTCTTGATTCCTTTGGCTAATACAGATGGAGCAGTTCGGAGATATTCCCGACAGACGAATGACAATTGAGAGCGAAGAGCGCACTTTGGAACGTCGAAGACTTATGCATCAATTGGATGCCCGGGCATGAGATAATGTCCCAGATACGGGAGACGACGGTCCTGCAGAAGGCTACTTATCAAGGAAAAGAACTATTATTGAGACTATGTGAATTGGACTTCTAGCGCCGATATGCCCATCCCGGAGATGCTCGGAGATGGACGACAACAATCTATTTGACTATGGCGATATACACGAAGATTAGCAATTGAATGCCAAGATGCAGATATACCTACCGGCGGCCTTGCTGTACCGAGTACAATCCCGACTACTATTCAAGAGACCAAATCAAGTGGCGTACGGCAGATCACAATGCCGAATACAATGCAGATTACAATGCCGAATACAATGCAGATTTCAATGCCGAATACAATGCAGATTACAATGCCGAATACAATGCCATATCTGTTTCGAAGTTATATTACCGAGAATTCAATCCCGAATAAGATCCCGATTCAGACTCGACGATCCCAAGCGATACAACTACGATGACAATTGACGACTATAAATCGACTTCGGAATCAACCCCGAATCAAGCCCTTTTAATCGATGTTCCCTACGAAGCCATATGAGATTAGTCGCCGGCGGAGCAACGACTTTCCAAAGAGGGGGATGACCGTACTGGAATCTCAAACAATTACCGACCCGGAAGAGCAGGAACGAAGCACCTTAAGTGATGTGATGACAGACACACCTACAGATAAATCGACGAGCGGACTCAGAGATTGACGATGAGCGCACGGAGTCAAGTGATGTCAAACACACCTACAGATGAATCGACAAGCACACTCGGAGGAGAGCCAGCAAGCGCACCCCGCGATCTAAGGCAATAAGTTCACCTAGCATATGACGGACGTCCAGCAGACCTGTAAATGCACAGAGAGATGACAAGTCAAACGAGCCTCATCCATTCCGAACGAGTGCAAATATGGCTACCGAAGCAGTTCCGAATGAGATACCGAACGACTGTGATATGGCTACCGAATTCGTCCTGAAGGAGATCGAAAATGAGCTCCGAGCGTACCAAATAGTCTACCGAATAGTCTACCGAATGGCATCACAAGAGACAGTCGAGACAACTACCAAGAGATGATGACCGAGATCTCACAGCGACGGATATCACTGACGAAGGACTTCACATTGAGATCGAGAGGATTACCGGGAGTCTTACCGTACCAAGCCACTGACCGAGACGCTTACCGAATGGCTTACCGAAGGATCAAAAACTATCGCCGAACGGCATACCGAACTGAATGCCAAACCACATTTCCAGAGACCTACCAAATGACTACCGAGAAGCAAACGGATATTCTACCGATGCTGCCTACCGAGATGGCCACCGAGAAGTCGACCAAGAACGCACTGAAGCTATCATCCGAATCACTTTTACGGAGAAGCGGCCCACCGAGACCCTACCAAATGCCAAAGGAAGAGATGCCGGAATCCGCATATGCAAAGAGGCTTTCCGAGAGCAGAAGCGCGGTCCTATCGCGGTGAGTATGACCACCTACTGTGAAAGCTTATGTGTTAGATATGGATCAATGATACCGCCACGCTGATGCAATTGGCGTATTCTACCACCCTCAAATGGTCACCAGCGAGTCAAGTATGAGAACTGACGGCTATGACAATGCCAAGAGCGAAAACTCAGATCATTGCCCAAAGTCAAGACGAGGCGCCGTTGCAATTGACGTCGAGATTGAGCGCATTGGGACGCCTCATACGACAGTAAGTCAACAGGTAGAACAAGTCACGACGAGGCATAGCCGTTGCAATGACGTTGAGATTGAGCGCATTGGGATGCCTCATACGACAGTAAGTCAACAGGCAGAGCAAGTCAGGATAGTCACTGGACAGCGGACGACGCAGAAGGACGACGGAATCCGAAGGAAGATAGTCTGAACAGAATTACAAGTCGAATCAGAGATTGCAATTACAATCCCGAATCCTTAATGAACCCCAATATCAATTCGGAGATCCAAATTACACTACTACCGGGGCACGAAGGCAATCGACAATCGATATGAAGTCGTCGACGGAGCAACCAATATTCAAAAGAGGGAGATAGCCGTGTCAGATCAGTCAAGTCCTACCGACAAGTCAAAAGCCCACCTGGAGGCGGCCTACTGAGACACGCACCGACAAGTCTACCAAAAAGTCGACCGACAAGTCTGCCGAGACACACCAGCAAGTCTACCAAGAAGTCCTCCTGACAAGTCAAAAGTACGCCGAGAGGCAAGTCGACCAAATCGACCAAGATTCTACTGAAGCCGCCTATCGAGAGTAGCCATGAAGTCGACCAGATGTTCACCAATGTGGACTTCCAAAGACGATTACCGAGTCAATGACACTTACCGATGACTACCGGCTGCAAGATATATTCTCCAGAGCATGCCGAAGCACTGCACAGAGCTCAGACAGCACTAGCGCGCTTGAACTTGGTAAGCATAACCATCTTTAGAGAAGCTCACTTGCTAGATGTCTACGAATGAGACTACACGCAATTGACGTATACAATTGACGGCTACGACTGATGCCGGCAGCGGAAGCTCCCATCGATGCCAAGTCATGAGCGGAAGCTCTACCACCCTGACGATTCCGAAATAGACCTACACCGAGATGATATGAGCTACAAGTGCGATACTGGATGGCAGGTCGGATGCTGTATGAGTTCGAGAGTGGAGATAAGGAGGAATTGATGTCCGAGACTCGGGAGCGTAGGAAATGGGTCAATAGTTTCGGAACTCGGCACCGGAGGAAAGATATCAATTGGGCGTTTCTTTCTTCTGCTTCTACTCTTCTCTTCTCCATACTACTTTACTTCTTGGATCTCGGCCCGGTATAAATGGCGTCGGCACGGGTTTTTACCACCTCCGGATCTCAGTCAATGGGAGGTGGAGTTTCCCCGTGCGCCGGATCCGCCGAAAGGTCACCCTGAGCGGTACTGATCGGTAGCGGGACTTTTCAGCTTGTATGAGTACGTACGCGGCATGATTGTTTAATGCTTTTCTTCGTTCCTTTTCTCTTGTACGGTTTATGCAGCCCAGGAGGTCTGCGCCTAGAGAGGGGGATAATGTAACGGCGGCACGCGACCCGGGCCGGGTAACGGCCATTCTATATAGTCGGCTCGCCACGAGCCTTAGATCTCTAGCGATAATCTTACCTATACATCTACATCTACTATCACTCGCATCCACGTTTGCAACCGTATTCCAATAATTACCATATGTATACCTATGAGGCCGAAAGCAGGCATACGTGCCCTTACAACAGGACACGACTATTCGACCCTCCCAATGAGAGAAATCACACGCGATCGACCTAATTGAGTTCGAATACTATTCCTACGAGTCAATTGAGCGCGATCATCAGTCGGAGAACCTACAATCGACGGAGCGATCGTACCCCTGAATGCGGCCATATCGAGAACCAAAGGCGAAGTCGAGAGACGATTTACGACTCAGCACACTTACAACTACATTCATTCTAATCGTGTGAAGCGCACCTACTTCAATTAGTGTGTACACCTACGGTTCTAGCAACCTCGAAGAAGCCCACTGGCAGAAGCATTCTACGGCCAACCTACGGATACACTACTCCAGAGAAGCATGCCTACGGAGATAGACAATATAATAAACGAAACCCACCTACGGACGACGATCAGCCTACGAATGAAGCACTCTTACCGCCACGAACGTTTGCACGAGCGAAGTGCACTTACGGAGAAGACACCCTACCATTACTGCACCTTTACGATCAGAAGGATTCCCTTGATGGAAGTGAACTATAGCGGCGATACATTGCGCAGCAAGAAGTGCATTTACGGTCGAGACCTACACAATTCCGCAGACCGACTACGGTTACCAAGATGACTACGATGACCTCTCAGAGCACAATTATTATGGACAATCAATGTCCATCTACCATATCAATGATTTTCGACTGCAATATTACATTAACGGCAAGGGAGGCTGCACATGACCATTATTACCGACGGACCGAATAAGCTCTGGACTTCCGGAAGCACCACGGCTATGACTGTGAGAAAGTCAAGAAAGGCAACCAAGATTGTGTATAACTGCTACGGGAGAGACAACATTATAATTCGAGACTACCACCTCCAGAGGCACCACTTTCGGGAGACCAATTGGAGTATCCAATCAATCGAGGAGATATGGATAATACGAGTTTTCATCTTCAAGGCCGGGACCCATTCCACGATACTCAGTCAATATATATCTGTACCAGCAAAATCAGGAATTACGATAATCAAGCGGCATACATTACCAGTCCTTATGGATATGGAATGGACTCAGAATTACAAATGGATCTGCTGGATGTGCCCATCTCGATGTATGTGGTACCAAACTGCCGCGGTTTTGGGCCCAAACCCGGTAATGGTCGATCGGTCACTGTGCCGGTCATACCTCCAAACAATATACTTCTCTCGCAGCCTCCATTATGGACTGCCCAAGAGCAAGTTGATATGTGAATGCTTTCGTGCAGCGGAAACATGTCTGTAGCGCGAGATATGCTACCGAGACAATCGCGGTGAGGACAGTCCTTCTCCACAAGCATCAATGAAGCTTCTGGACCGTCGTAGGACATTCCTCTCCCGGGGATACCAACTCGGGGACCGCATGATGACTGCGGGCTACAAAGCGGTTATCATGGCATTCACCCAACGGTCTGGGGTTTGCACCAGTTTGCTGGGAGCTGCGGTAAAAGGACCTATGAATGCGGCATCGTGAGACAGCAGAAGTGGTAACCCTCGCAGGCTGAATGAGCGAGCAAGGAGCAGCGGCGGTAGTTGCGGCAGAAGGGGGTCCACATGGGAATCCTGAATGACTGCTACCAGCTCGCCGAGACACGAAGGGAGTGACTGGACGGCGGGGCTTGGCTCCTTGTGAGCGAACCGTTAATGACAAGGCCTCCTGGATTTCCCTTCCACCGCTTCCATCCTTTCTCTTGATTCTTTTGGCTAACACGGATGGAGCAGATTCAGAGCCGTACGACTTTCGTGCGGGTCTGCAGTTCGGAGATAAACCCCACGGACAAATGACAATTCACAGCGGTAAAGCGCAGTTTACGGCCGGGAGCTTACGAACTACAATTGGAAGCCCAGGCACGAGCAAGCCATATGGGCCGAGCGACGATGAACTCACAAAGTGAACGTTTCAGTTATTCGAACCAACACGGAATGGGATAACCCCTGACAGACGACAAATGACGGTCCTGTGGAAGGCTACTTTATCGAGAAAAGAGCTATCGTTGAGACTATGAGAATTGGACTTACGAGCGCCGATATGCCCATCCCGGAGATGCATGGAGATGGATGACAATCAATCTTTTGAGTATGGCGATATATACGAAGTTATGTGGAATTCTACCCTATCTAAAATACTTACTTTCGATGACGATCCACGAGACTAGCAATTGAATGCCGAGATGCACATATACGTACCGGCGGCCTTGCCGTACCGAGTACAATCCGGACTACACTTCAAGAGACCAAATCAGGTGCCGTATGGCAGAGATTACAAAGCCAATTACAACACCGAATACAATGCCGAATTTGTTACGAAGATACATTACCGAGAATACTATCCCGAATGAGATCCCGACTCAAACTCGGCGACCACGAGCTACTCAACTACGATGACAGTTGACGACTACAAATCACCTTCGGAATCAACCCCGAATTAAGCCCTTCCAATTGATATTCCTTACGAAGCCGTATGAGATTAGTCGCCGGCGGAGCAACGACTTTCAAAAGAGAGGGATGACCGTACCGGAATCGCAATACCTACTGCAAACAATTACCATACCGGAAGTGCAGGAACGAAGTACAAGAACGACGATAAAGAACGATCATAAGTGCACCGAGTCAAGTGATGGCAAGCACACCTACAGATGAATCAACAAGCACACCCGGAGGAGAGCCAGCGAGCACACCCCGCGATTAGAGACAATAAGCGCACCTACCAGACGACGGTTGTCCACTATACCTGAAAATTCACCGGAGAGAGATGATTAGTCAAACGAGCCCGATCCATGCTGAACGGGTGCAATATAGCTATCGAAGCATTCCAAACGATATTCCGAATGAACGCAAATATGACAACCGAATTGGGCCACCGAACGAGATTGAATATGACCACCGAGCGTACCGAATAGCCTACCGAATGGCATCACGAGAGACAGTCGAGATAACTACCAAGAGATGATCACCGAGACCTCACAGCGACCGATATCACTGCCGAACGACTTCACATGGAGATCGAGAGGATTACCGGGAACTCTACCGTACGAAGCCACTGACCAAGATGCTTACCAAATGGCGTAACGAAGGATCAACAAACTATCGCCGAACAGCATACCGAACTGAATACCAAACGACCATACCCGAGGCCTACCAAATGACTACCGAGAAGCCAACGAATATTCTATCGAAGCTGCCTACGGAGATGGCCACAGAGAAGTCGACGAAGAACACACCGAAACTATCACCTGAACGACTTTCACCGAGAAATACCCTGCCGAATGCCAAATCAAGAGAAGCCGAAATCTGCATATGCAATGTACAAAGCGGCTTTCCGAGAGCAGAAGCGCGCTCCTATCACGGTGAATATGACCACCTACTGTATGCTTACGTGTTAGATATGGATCAATGATATACCGCCCACGCCCGATGCAATTAGCGGCCATTCTACCGCCCTCCAATGGTCACCAGCGAGTCACATGAGAACCGACGGCTATGACTGATGCCGAGAGAGAAATCTCACCTATGTTCAAAGTCAAGACGAGAATCGAGATCAATTTGATAATCAACCATTTCACCGACCAATCCCGATGATGGTCTATGCCTAGACTGAACTTTACGAAGCGAAAGACGAACCAAATAACAAGTCGAATCACATCTTACAATTACAATCCCGAATCAGCAATGAATCGTAATTCGGAGATCCAAGTTACACTACTACCGAGCCACAATGGCAATCGACAATCGATTTCAGGCAGAAGTCGTCGACGGAGCAACGAACTTTCAAAGAGGGCGATAGCCCTGTCAGTTCAGTCATGTCCTACCGACAAGTCAATAGCCCACCTGGAGGCAGTCTACCGAGACACGCACCGACAAGTCTACCAAGAAGTCCACCGAGAAGTGTACTGCGAGTCGACCAAGATTCTACTGAAGTCGCCTATCGAGACCGCAACCATGAAGTCGACCGGAGGGTTACCGAAGCGGACTTCGAACGATGATTACCAAGTCAATGCTAATTGCCGATGACTACCGGCTGCAAGAGATATTGTACAGAGCACGCGGAAGCACTGCACAAAGGCTCAAGAGAGCGCAGGCCCGCTTGAACTTGATAAGTTTAACTATTTTAGAGAAGCTTACGTTTTAGATGTCGCCGAATGAGACGCGACTACACACGATGATATTGACGTATACGATCGATGATTACCAATGGCTACGAACGATGCCGGCAGCGGAAGCTCCCATCGATGCCAAGTCATGAGCGGAAGCTCTACCACCCTGATGATTCCGACCAAGAACCGCGCCGAGATATGAACCACACGGCACGTTGTATGCCGGATGAATTTGGGAGTGGAGATAAGGAGGAATTGAGGTCCGAGACTCGGGAGCGGAGGAAATGGGTCAATAGAGTTTCGGAACTCAGGACAGGAGGAAAGTAATCAATGGGGCGTTCCTTTCTTCTGTTTCTCCTCTTGTCTACTCTTCTCCATACTTTATTACTTCATTGGATCTTGGCCCTGTACAAATGGCGTCGGCACGGGTCTTACCACCTCCGGATCGCAGCCAAGTGGAGGTGGAGTTTCCCCGTGTGCCGGATCCACCGAAAGGCTACCGTACGGTGCCAATCGGTAGCGGGACTTATGAGTTTGTACGAGTACGTACGCGGCATGATTGTTTAATGCTTTTCCTTTCCTTTTCTCTTGTAAGGTATATGCAGCCCAGGAGGTCTGCGCCTAAAGAGGGGGATAATGTAATGGCGACACGTGACCTGGGGCCGGGTAACGGCCATTCTATATAGTCGGCTCGCCACGAGCCTTAGATCTCTAGCGATAATCTTACTATACATCTACACCTACTATCACTCGCATCCACGTTTGCAACCGTATTCCTCTAATTACCATACGTATGCCTATGAGGCCGAACGCTGGCGTACATGCCCTTACACGTGCCCACCTCCCTCCAGATCTCCCCCTGCTGATGTTTCCACAGGCTGTAGTGTCAGACGAGATGCTCGCTTGTTTGGGGAACAGTTCCCCGACACCACCAGCACATGGCGTCGTTGTGGTGTCCGAACCGTTTGAGATAAACTCCAGTGGGCGCATGCATTCACTTTAGTTGATCGAATCTTGCTGCCAGAGACTGTGCGCTTGCCATTGGAATAGGTCTGTTGCTACCTGCTTTACCCTTCAGTCTGTATCCACAGTGTTTGCTGCATTTGTCGGCCTGCAACTGGGTCTTGGCTGCTGATCTCCCTTTGGAGATCCGTCTGGCTCTATTCGCAACTGAGGTTTATGGTCGCTCCATTATCGTTCTTCAATTAGCCTCTCAGGCGATATTTGCCTGACTGTCGACTTCTTGGTTTTCCGGGATGCCAGACTGCCCCGGGACCCAATGAATCTCCGTTGCGTTGCCATTGCCGAGGAGGTCGTGCGGCCTTGGATTGATCCCGGGTGCCGTTCGCTGTGGAGGGCACGGTTCAGATGAGCCATCTGTTGGATGGCAGCTTGTGAATTGCTAAAAACCGCCACCGATTTCACTGCATGTCCCTGTAGTGTTTTTTTCATCGTGATCGTCATTCCGAGCGGGAGTCTAATCGCCCCCAGCTCGGTATCAAAGACTTCCATGCCTCCATGACCCTGAGAGCTGAGGCGGGACCGCCATGGATTTGTGTGTTTGCACTCTGCTGTGGCTTCCACTCAGCCAGTATCTGCACGCGATGCATCTGTCCACCACATCCGGACACCCCCTCTGACTTAGACTTGTTTCTCTCAGGCCCAGCATTGCATGACTCTCTTAGCCGCAGTGTCTTTGTCCAGTATGATTGTCCCGACAGCTGATTTTTCGCCTGGGGTTGGCAAGTTCATGCATTCGGTTGTACGACCATGCCTATGCTCTGACGTGACTACTCTGCATATCAGTGCGCCTGAAGCGGTGTTTTGGTTTACCTCCTTTAATTTGTTGCCGCATGCGTTTGCTAATCTAGCCCTGAATCTTTGTTGTCTGGAGTCTACAATTACTGGCGCAGGTGTAAACCCTGCCTCGCACATCAGTGTCCTCCCTGGTGTCCTGGGCAATGCTCCCTGAATGGATCTGGCGTGTCGGTTTGGCAGAAGTTGGAGATCATCTCGCCTGCCTACTTCTTTGGGATACACCAGGAGATCGCTCCCATTTCGTGCGACTGCATGGACGCGGCCTATTTGTATGGCTCTGACGCTGTCTGGGATGACCTCATATATCTTTCTAATGGTTCGGAGTCTTGCCTCAGCTGCCCTGGCTTTCCTCATGCGTCGGTTGTGGTGCTCTTTGAACGTAAGGTGCGCATCCATCCAGATGCCTATACAGCGTGTTGCTTCTTTGTTGAATCGTATAAAGCGTTCTCCAACATTGATCTGCTATCTCAGATTTGGCCGGAGGTGTTTGTTGTAGCCTCTTTTAAGTGTGAACAGTGCCGCCTCCATTTTTGCTGTGTGAAACTGTAGCACCCACCGGCTAGCGTGTTGAATGCTTTTTCCAGTGCACCACTCAAGTTTCGTGACGACCTGATTAATGTTGCTTCCAGTCTCCACCCAGCCAAGGTCATCCAGAAACAAGAGTCCTTCGGCTGAGACGTACTCCTTGACCCGCTTAATTAGTCCTCAGTTGTTGATTGCAACGAGGATCGTAGATCCAGGAGAGTCCTGCGAGACCCCTGCTTCCACTGGGTGGCCTGCCATCGCTTCGCCCTCAATTATCATTTCTACTGTCCTTTTGGAGAAAAACTTTTCCGTCCATCGAATGAGGTAACATTCTATCCTCGAGGCCATGATTTCGTTGTTCAGCATTCCATTCACGACGCTTGTGAATGCTGCCTGGATATCCATTACAATCATACGAGGTATGTTGCCATCTGGCAATGCTGAATGTGTTCTGTCAATAATGATGGCTGCTGCATGAATTGCCGACTGCCCCTTACAGTTGTGCAACTGTCTATGGCACAGTGGTTCCCTGTGTTTGGCCTCCTCTGACAGTTGTTCCGCAACTCCGTTCTCGATGACGTTTCGCATCTAGCTGAGTAGTCAAATCCTGCGGTATCGTTTCAGCTTCGTATAATCGTCCTTGTCGGTTTCGCGCATCACAACACCACTGCGAGGCTTCCAGTGAGCTCGATGTCATCGTGTGTGGAATCTCGCTTTTAACAGATCTACGATCCTCTCTTTCTGTCAATTGCAGAGCAGGCGCACGGGTGCAAAGGACAGTTTGTCCAGGCCTGGTGCCTTCTTCATTTGTTGCGTGTCTCGGTACACCTTAGTAGTACCAACACTACCAAATTGCTGGTTCTGTTCCGTGTCAGGTTCCGACCTGGAACCGGACCGTTTCAACCGGTGTCAATTAACACCTGCTTGTCAAGATTCAACAATTCTTGCACCAATTCGGTATTGATGTTCTCATCGTATCGCGACATAATCTATCTGTGAAATGTGGAGTTTGATGCCATCATTCGGTTCCCATTCTCCGACTTGCAATCCGATTGATAGTGATTGGGTCGCGATGGAAACCTGGTCATTTTACCATGATATTTCGCTTAATTTCAAAGTGAGTCAACGAATGTTGATCAGATTGCAAATCCAAGAATCGGAGATGACACAAGGCATCAATTGGCACATTTCACGTAAAGATCATGTTGCGATACGATGACAATTCCATATGTTCAGTTAGAGCCAATGTTGTCGGATCCGTCAAATGGAAACGCGGTGCGGTTCGCAACCATCTCCGAACCCACCGTGCATCCCTCTTTACCAGTTAACAATCCGGCCCCGATTATCTGTTCTAGTTCCGAACCACGACCGCAGCCAGGGAACTGGGAACTGTTGTTAATACTGGACATGCTCGACATCTGTTTCTGTAACTTTCGTGTGCGCACTGCCGGCCGGCAGTAGCTTATAGTATTGGTTGTCATCATGCAGAGGGAAGGACTCCAGCCTCAGCTTCTCCTCCTTTGCTATGGCTGTATTGGCTCGCTGCACCTCTCTGTCCATTAGAGCTTCCACTGTCCCACCCGCCCGAAGGTTGATATATGTTGCTGCTCTCCAGCCCTCAGCTCTTTGGAGGTTCTGCAAGACGTCGTTCCACGCTTGGCTTTTGCATCTCCGAATGGATTTCTGAAACTCTGCTTTCGCACGGGCTGCTCATTCTGAGTGTCGTCCACATCTCCTCTTTTCTTGCCTTATTATCTTTCTTTTTGCCATGATTACGCCCTTCCACCACCTTTTCGACATTGGGCAGATCCTGATTGCCTTTGCTGTGACTTCCACAACCTTGCTCAGTGTTTCCTAACACCGCGTGGCTTCCGGCTCAACTTCGTCATCTGTTCACACAACATCCAGGTGTGTTTTTTCCTTCGCTAACTCCAACCATAGATTCTTGCCTGCCTTCTAGTGCTCCTCCGTCATTGCTGCCAGATTCCATCCTACCAAACGCTAGTGGTCTGCCGCCTCTTGCATATCTATGTCTACCTCCCATTCTATTACCTTGTGGTCGGAACCAGTGGCGTGGTCATCGGCTAGTATTGTTGATTTCTGATTGGTCGAATGGCATAAGTTGAAATGACAACTTATTTGCCTTCGAGGTCCTCTCTTTTCCGGTAGTGAGTTGCCCGGTCGTCGTTGCCAATATCCATTCCATTCTCGTCTATGATATCCTCTTAGAAGATCTCATCACATTGCACAGTGCACCTTGGATGCTATCGTTTGCTGTGGGTAGTGCAGTTCCAACCGAGCACGGCGCAGCCTCGCCAACTGACTCGCTTCCATCTTAACTTCCGGGCTAGTCTCTCTCTTCACTGTGTGTCTTTTTAATCGTAGATATTGAGAAGTGTTGTAACCTTCTCTCCTCTTCTTCGAACATCAGTGACGACTACATCATGATAGCCACCCTTGCTCAGATCCATCCATTCGTCCACTGCAAGGTCGCTTGCGTTGCGCACTGTCGTTGAGACTGTCTTTTTCGTTCTTCTATCATATGCTGTGTGCCTCATGTTGAACCGTTGTCTGTCTATTGGTGGCTCTTGCAAGCACACTACATCCGCAGTTTGTTCTACCCCAGAATGCAGCGCCGCTACACTCCACTCGTACAACCTGGCGCAGTTTTGCTCAATTGCTCTAATCATTGGAAGCGGCGGCTACCATTTCGGTCTCCCCAGTGGTCTCCATCATGACCACATCACTCTCCTCTTCCGCGGCCTCCTTTTCCCAACTATCGTCTGCCTCCTCGTTAGCCATCCGCTCCCCTACTTTGTCTGATATATCCCTCATGTGCCTGATGCCAAGTGCTGTTTTGTTAGCCACAGTTCCACACCCCGTCTGTCGTTCTCTCGGTTGCAATCACCTGCTTTGTCGCGTCATGCTGATGGCCTCAGTGTTCTTTACGCATATTCTGCTGGATGCAATGTGATTCCCGTTGCAATTTGTGCGTTTATATTGCGTGTGGCTGCACGATGCTCCTGGCCTCGACACTCATCCCATAATGTTGCACCTGGGCTACTCAAACCGCTGCGGTTTGGGGGAGATGCCGCACTTCGGTTGAAGATTGGACCTGCATACAATGTGGCCCGACTCACAGCAAAGATCACAGAGGCTATCGGGTCCTGCGTTCGTGGACAGTTTGACCTTGAACCATACTCCCACTGCAGGCACTCCTTTCCTCACAAGTCTCTGTGCTGCCATTGTCCGCTTTACCACAAAGACCACGGATGATACTTTGATTTCTCCTCTTGGCCCCCCCTCCTGTATGGTGCGGGGGTTTGTTAGCCATCGCACCTTAGCAGGGATTGTCACTCCTTCGTTTTCTGCATCAATTGTCTCCCTCATCTTCTCTAGTCCATCTGTGCCCATGCCCATGTTCCCCACTATTGGGACTGTGGGGATTTTCAGTCTCTCCCACAACACGTTTCCCTGCACATCACTGATTCCTTTGTCGACTGATCTCGGTTCCTTGATCATGATATCTCGGTACTCGAGAGCCATGTCTTCATTCGGATTTTGGTGCATGATTGCGGAAATTGTGCCCTGGCATTCCTTCATGTGTTAATAATCCAAACATGTGCGGGGGCCTGCTGCTGGAACAGTACTCTATTGAGTGCCGACGTGATATCCTTATACATCATATTTAGTAGGGGGATGGATTTGTCTCTGCTCAAGACCAAATGTCTATCGGCCATACTCGAGCCGGATGTCATGGTCGGGCGCAGGCTCTGACTCTGGGCGGGTGGTGGAATGGTATCCTACCTTCTGGCGGGAGTGGGTTCTGACTTTGGTTTTGGTTTGTGCCGCGGTTTGGGCTGCAGTTTGAGCTGCAGTTTGGTCTTCAGTTGCTGCTGCAGCTGTTGGCGCTGCTCTGGACCTTTTTTCTGCGCTGTATCTGCATGTTATGATGCCTCTAGCCCCCCACCTTCCATCTTTGCAGTCTTGTCTCTTCCTTTCTCTCTCGCCTCCTGGCTTGGCGCTACTCCTTTCATGATCATTGCAAGTCTTGCTGTCATCCCTGCCCCCAACATCTTCACATTCTCGTGGCGGGTGTCCAATGTCTGCTCTCTCTCCTGCATCCATGTGATCATACCTAGCCACTGTGCCTCTTCGCAGGCTGTTTCTGAGTCCAGCAAGTTCGCTAGGTGTGCAACATTTCGAACCATCTGTGTTAGCTTCTGTGTTCGCTGTCGTATTGCCCTCTGATTGTGACACCCCCAATGACTGGGGGCCCTCGAAGCCTCCTGGGCGCTCCTTGGTATCTTCCCATTCACATTGCACTCCAGCGGATCACCAGCAGTTGCGGTCGCAGGGATGGAGTGTGTAATTGAAGCGATGCACGCCATGCCATTTGCCGCTCCTATTTCTTCTGCACCCTCCATATCCTTATCCCCTGCCAGACTTCGCATGCCCATGCCCTCGAATGCTCCCAGCGTCGCCAGCGTTCCTGATGAGGTTGTCGTGTCGAGGACATGTCCTTGTACTCGCTTTGTTGTTCATGTGCCCAAACTCCTTGGGTGATTCATAGCCGCCTGGTAAGTTGTCCCATGGTCGACTCGCCACTAACAATGGTTTGTTTGTGTCTGTTTGTTGATTCCTTCCGTGGCTATTGACTCGTTTTCCTTTTTATATGCGTCTTCCTTAGCCAGGACTTTTCGTGAAGCCACTCAATTGCTTGGTTTTGTGTGCACACTGTTTTGCTGATGTGGCAGCTCCCCTCCAGCGAACTTGAGTTGCCGACAGTGTCGCGCGAAGGTCCAGTCGAGATTGGACGTCAATTGACACTGTACGCTTTTCAGTTGCTGTCGTTGTTGTAGACTTGATTTGCCGCTCCTGTTTTGCCAAGACTTCTGATGTTACGTTCCTAAGTATGCACATTTATCTTTCCTACTATTGCATATTGTTATTTATTCTCCTTACAATAAAATGGTACTTTATGGATAACAAAAATGCGCTGTGTTACTAACTTGACACACTTTTGTTATCTTGTAATCTTTGGGGTATCGAGAAAGTTCCGGTTAGAACTTGTTTAGAACCTTCATATTATGTCTGTTGGGATAGGGATTTATCAGCGCTTTTCTTTCAAGAATGCACCTGAAGTGATCTGTTGTATTTTTTACGGTCTTTATGTATTTTTGTTCAGTTGCAGAGTTCTTCTCTTTCTGTTTTGGTCATTGATCTGTTCCAATGGTCACAGACAATCACCCATTTGGTGATGTATATATTGATACAGTTTCTCCAATTAGAAAACAATTCTTGAGACCTGCTGTAAGGCCGCGTATGCCTGCACTCGGCAGTGTGAGGATCTGTATGGTAATCAACGAGATACGGTTGCACACGAGTGCGAGTGAGAACGAATGTTGAAGTATGTGGCAAGATTATTGGTACAGATCTAAGTGTCATGGCAGTCATCTATATAAGGTTGAAAGTTACCCAGCCCTGGACACGTAACGTGCCCGCTGTGGTATGACGCCGCTACAACTGCTCAGACATCGATACCGAATACTATAATATCTTCTTTCAAAGGTATCTTCTCAGTATCTCCTTGTCTTTCGAATACTTCTTGCATTCATTATACTTGCAATACTTATTCTTCACATACATGTGCTGAGATTCTCACAGAAGTGTTCAGGCTGTCACCGTTAGAATCGAATTGGTTAAATGCCCAGTTCAGCGAATCTCATTGATATCCTGAATATTCTCGGGTATCCAATTATTTGTTCTACGCACACGCTGTTCCGGTCAAATATCCCCAAGTACCCACATTATCCACATCACCTGAACCCCCACCACTATCTCATCCTCATTTACCAGAAATTGTCTTTGCAGCATCCTTGTTGAAAAAACCTATGATTTCAGTTTCCACTTGCATCGAGTGGAAAACACCCGTCAATGCTAAGCTCGATAGTATTGCAATCCTTACCGGACAGGACAATATTCGGATATGGAATTTCTTGATCTCACTTGTCTTCTGAGGTATTGAGGTATATGAAGTGGTGGTGGATGGTGTGTCTCCAGCAGATGGTGCTGATCAGACAGAAACAGATGCATTCATGCATTTTAAACATACCGCATTGACTATATTCCTACAGTTGGTCTCACTAGACATTTTGAAGAATATTGACTAGCTTGAATACCCGCACCTGATGTGGATCTGGGTGCATACCAAATACTATACAGACGAGTCAGCTTTCACCTCAGTCTCCCAGATAGTGCATCTGATCTCGCTTCCTACTCAACATTCTGGTAGCGACTTACCAGGATTTATATTCAAATGTGTATCCCAGTCGCTCCACCTTACACAACTATCCAAAGCCACCACTGATTCCGGCTGAAAGACCTTCACTACGTTCCGCAATGAAGATAAGTGCCAGAGAGATTTTTCATTGGAATTTCTAGTTGAACACCAGAAAAATATTATCAATAATTTCACAACAAAAGATAGTCTTTCGCACGCTGATGTTAAGTAACAATTGATGGATAGTGATGCGTCTATGAATGACAATAATTCTGCCCTCGTTCATTCTAAACGTTCGCAAAATGAGAAACAAGGGAAGATGCCGGCGAAATTGAGAAGAACCAATATATCCTCCTCTTCCTCCTTCTCTTCGATGAGTTGGACCTACCGCAAGACCAAAAGCCCCGGCGAAGAATTTCAGACATACCTAGATTGACTCTTTTCATCCACAATAAATGAATAATGTAAAGAGGGACAAAGGAGGAAAGGCAAAGGCTGAGGAAGCAAATGTTACCACAGAAGTTAAGGTAAGAAACAAATTCTTCTACTTTGACACAGCCTGTATATCACACATATCCCCTGGTGCAGAACGACTACTCAACTACCTGAAGCGTTCTGGATTTGTAAAATCCAGTTCGCAAATGAGCGTGGAGATCCTGGGCAAAGGAGATGTGATACTGGATTGTATTCTGGGAGATAGATCGGGTTCTTCTTTTGGCGTTCAGGATGTTTGGCGTATTCCTGATGTCGCACATTCTTTAATACCATGAAGCAAGTTGCTGGAAAAAGCCTATACTGAGTTTGTAGAGGGGGATTATATTTCCATTAACAAGCAAACAAAAGTTGTGTTTAAAGCAGTTTATGAGGGGAATTGGTTCAAAATTTCTGATGTATCACATTCGGCCAATTTTGTTCAGAATTTTTGCCGTCTGCCACTTGGACAGGCAGCAACATGAACAATGGAGAAATCGCTTCGGAGGTATTTGAATGCCGATATACCGAAAAGATCTACCAATTCAATATGGTCCTCTTGTGTCAAAAGCATAATGACTCGACTTCCTCAAACATCTACTTCAACAATGGATAGCAAGTAACTCGATCTTGTTCACTCGCAGGTCAGTGGAGCCTTTCCAGTCCCATCATATCGTAATTCATTTTGTTAAATTACTCTATTCGATAATGCTAGAAGGGTTGCATTTGATTGATTTATGAAACAAAAATCTGAGACTACCAAAATAAACAATGATTTTGTTGCGTAAATGCAACTTGAAAAGCATGATAGTCGGGCAGCATTTCGAACGGACAATGGAGGGGTGTATGTTAACAAGGAATTAACAGGGTTCCTTGAGTCAAGAGGAATTATACATTAGTTTTCCCCTCAATATTCACCTGAGACAAATCCAGTGGCAGAGCGTCTCATTCATGCCATAGGAGAGTGACTTAGAGCTATGCTCGATAGTGCATTGATGTATGTGAAGCAATTACTGTCTGAGGCTGTGAAAATCTCTGCCTATATAAACCATCGACAACCTTCTTCGGCACTAAAGGATCCAACTTCTTATGAGGCATTTTATGGAACAAAGCCATCTATCCAGCTTGTTGGACTCTTCTGCAGAGAATGTTATATCCATCGACAGTATCTGAAATGAATAGACCGAAAGATGTTATCTTCATGGGCCCAAAGGGCTATTTTGACCGTATACACCAACATTCACCATTATTACAGAGTATTCCTACCTTACACCAAATAGATCATAGTATCAGTTGATGTCTTCTTCCCCCAAATAAGCCAGAAGGGGCTACAGCAATGAGATACTGTCGTTTGGACCAGCTACGGACTACTGTCCGACACACTATCCCATCAACCTCCCTTAGGTATACATATACTGATCAGGATAAAACCTCGTATAGTATGAGGAGCGAATGGGTGTATCAGAACCCCAAAGAAGCCACTGTTCACTTCGACAATGGTCAACCAACTATTACTTGACTGATGTTGACAGATTTTGTTAAAGCCACACGAGACAGATATCTAAATGCTGCAAAGTTGGTTTTTGATGACGATAATATGATCAATCCAGAATTACTACCTGGACAACAAAAGAATGAAGAACAAATCGAAGAATATTAAAAATACATTTGAAAGATTGTACGTGCACACTGCTTTCAACAATTGGAACACCAACAATGCAAAAAATGATTTCAACTTCCATCGGGATTGTCCCCTCCTCTTTCTCCGAGGCCTATGAAGCCACCTTCTATTCCATTTGTACAGGTTGTCACTGGCGCTGTAAGAGATTCTTAATCTGCCTGAATGATATAGCTTCGAAAATCATAATTTCAATGCCACTGTGCTTGATGCACCTCCACAATCTCCATCTCCAGAGTCACAACTGGAAGCACATGAAAGAAGTCAGTGGGCAAATTTAAGTGTGGTTTTTGTTGAAGAACTTAAGTTTTACTGAACGGACAAAGTATCGCCAGAAAGGTCAGCTTGGAACAATGCACTGGATCATGACCTCAAGTTATTATAGGAAAATGATGTTTGGGATGCTATTCTGAAATCAAAGGGAAGAAAGATTGTGGCTAGCAGAGGGGTATCTAATGTGAAAGGAACTGCTCAAGGGGAAGTCGAACAATATAAAGCAGGGTTAGTTGGCAGAGAATTTTCACAAATTTTAGTTCAGGTCTACAGTGAAATATTCGCACATCGTTGTTTGTTACAATTCTCATATCCCTTTACTAGTATTATCAGCATGGGAAGGATGGCTACCTTGACAGCTGGACGTCAAGGCTGCATTGATAAATGGGATTTTGAAAGAAGAAATATATATGGATCTACCAGATGGCAGCCAGTTGTTTGGGAGGGTGGGAAAATTGATGAGCTGTATTTATCGATTGAAGGAATCTGCAAGGCAATGGTACAACCAGATGATCGAATACCTAGAATCTTGCGGATTTGCTATCACTGCTTGGGATCGCTGTGTTGTTGTTTACGAATCTGGGGATCTCGTTTTGGCTATATATGTGTACGACATTCCACTTTGTGGAACTACAGAAGAACTAACACAGCAAACAGTCAAAGTGTTGAAGCGTGAGTTCAAGGTCAATGACATGGGTGAGCATAATTGGTTTCAGGAAATTCAAATAACTTTTACAGACGATGGAATTACTGCTTCCCAGACGACATTCATTGTTCACATTCTGAACCATTTACTGATTCCAGATTGTAAGCCCGTCTTGACACCAATCGATCCAAACCATCAGTCGAAAGCCAATTGCCACAAACACAACAATACGAATAAAATGGGATCTCAACAAATTATCGGATCCTTAATGTATTTAGTTACTGGAACATCACCCCATCTAGCGTATACAATTACACACCTCACTCAATTCAATTCATCTCACACCATGGAGCACCTTACTATGGCAAACCAAGTGTTACGATATCTCCAAGAAACCAAAACCAAAAGTCTTTTCCATCCTTGAAAAAATCAACTCAAATCGACTGCATATATTGATGCATCATATGGGAATTGCCTTGATACCAGACAGAGATCTTCGGGATGTATTTTTCATCTTGGAAACGCGACTATCTTCTGGATATGTTGGAAACACCGGTCTGTTGCTACCTCTTCCTACACCACTGAGTATGCGGCAATTGCAATGACGACACAACATCATCTCTGGTTGAAGCGTGGTGCTCAGGAATTAGTCAAAATGCATATTTCAATAGCTCTCTTCTTTGACAGAAATGCTGTGATGGATGTTGCATCTAATCCCAAGCTTATCAACTGATCAACACAAATTGATGTGGCATATCGCTTTCCTTCAAGACTAATCGAACACGGACATGTGTCTGGTATGTAAGTACCTTTGAAGGAGCATGTGGCAGGTATATGAAAAAAGTGCATGATGAGGTTTGTTAACAACCACTTATGCCCAAATCTATTTGAATCAAAGTGAGAAAGTGTATTGACAATACGGAAGTATCTACCAGTCTCATGACTAATAATGTACTTTCTTAAATATTTTCCTTACGATAAGATAATACTTTAAGGATAAGATTAATGTGGTGAGTGAATGTCTTTTAATAAGTTGATTATCTTTTGATCTTTTGGGTTTCTAGAAAGTTGCAGTTCGAACTTGTCTGCAACGTTCTTTTGAGTTCTGTTCAAATAAGGATTTATCCGCGCGTATCATGAAAGAACGCAGCTCGATTGATCTGTTATATTCTTTATGGTTCTTTTGTATTTTCGTATAGTTTCAGAGTATATTGCTTCCTATTTTGGTTATTGATCCTTGTCAGTGTTCATGGACAATCACTTGTTTCATATTGTCAATATAGATACTGTATCTGTGGTGAGAGAACAGTTCTTTAGACTTACTCAGACATCGGTAGGGAATAATATAATATCTCCCGCTTGAACTACCTTCTCAGTATATGATTTCCTTTTGAATACTTCTTGCATTCTTTATACTTGCTATACTTTTTCTCCTCGTTGTTCATTCGAGATTCCAATACATCCGTTCGGACTGCCGCTGTTATGATCGGATAGACTCCAACTATCCACCTTTCCAGTCCTCCCCTAATCCTTTGGTTTTCCCGCCTCAACCAGTCAGTCATACACCAACCAGATCTCCTTCCTCTCAATCAATACAGTCCTGTCCCAGGACTTCAAACATTCGACTGCCAATATCACAATATCACCCTGACGATTGGGAACATCAGATATCAATAACTTTCAACAACTAAATACTCTTTCAACTTGGGATGACATCGCCTCTACAGAATGGATGGTAAGAGCCAAATGGGGTAGCTGGGAACATTGGGATGATTTCAATCTCTTTGCACAGTAATGAATGAGATCTGTAACATCTACTGACTCTGGTGTTGAGTTAAACTGCTGCATTCGGTCACTATCTGCAATTAACATAGTCAATCGCGCTGTCACGGCAAGGCTGCTCATGCCATGTCCAGGGCCGGGTAACATCTGCTGTATATAAAGTCGGCTTGCCACGAGCCTACGATCTCTAGCAATATTCTTACCTCCACTACCCATATGCTACTCTACTATATTGACATGCACGTTTGCAACCATATCTACGGATATACCTTCGCACAAGGCCGTACTTCTGTCCAAGCCTTTACCTGGAGCCGCTTCCCCTCCATTGTGGAATTGAAGGTTCAGGTGGTGGAGGCATTGGAATTGCAGCAATAGTTGTGGGCTGGGATGTTGATACAGGAAACAACGCAGGGAGGTGACAGTACTTGGTCTCCCACCTTGTGGTAATGTGACTTGTAGCTGATTCAATACAGTCTAGACGTTCACTCCATTCATCACAAACTGACTTCAACTTCATATCAAGATGTGGTACGACTGCTGCACACAGCACAGGCTCATTATGGACCAGACTATAGTATTTGATGAGAACCGAACAGGCAATGTGAATGGATGAGATGATATAGTTCATATGTACTGATTCGTCTGCGTAGGTGTGATTTCTTTCTTTCAAATGGTATAGGAGTTCATCCATTGTTGGAACAACATCGGCAACAAATTAGTTTGGACGATCCTTCTGTAAACTCAGTTCTTGAATCTCATGTGACGACACTCTAAACAGGACTGGTATATCACAGTTGACGTTCAAATCCAAACAGTCATCCTCGGATGATTTGTCTGTGACGATGGGCTCATGATCCAACCTATGGTGGGCCGAACTGTTTTGTGATTGTCTGTTCATGCTTCGTTGATGCTCCCGGATGGCAGTGAATACAAATTCATTCAATGGAGCTTCAACATTAAATGCACGTTCAATGGCATTCTCATTACCATGCCAGCATATTATGTTTCCAATGAGTAGAATATATAGCATAGCATTAGAAACCTTCTGTTTAGGAGTTTCAGTGAAATGATTGTGGGGCTGAGGGAAGCGCAAAATCCATGTGCGGATATTGTTGAAATGTACAATTGGGCCTCATTTCCACCAGAGTTGTAGTTTTCGTGCTGTATCAAGATGTAACGACAGGTACGGCTGAGCTCGGCTCTGTACGATTACGTGTGGTAATCCAGTGCATATTGTTGCACAAGCAGACCCGAGAGATTTTAGGTATGGATATATAGGTTACACTCTCCGTAGTGATCCGAGGCACGTAGCTAGTGTTAGCAACAGTTCCGGAGGGTCACTTCGGGTCCGGGTCCGGGTTGAAACTGGACCGTTGCCAAATTGATGGACCGGGTTGTCAATAAGCCTGAAACGTCGATTGGGGTACGGTACGATGGCAGACTGCCAACTCGTCTGAATTTGGCAGGTTATCAGCGGGTCTCCCAGTGGGTTGATCTACAGATTTATCTAAGTTTCCTGTTTTTGCAGTTCGTTATCAATATCCAAACAGAATCGCATTTTCATCAACCTATAATCCGTTTTTGTATGTTTTGCAGTTAGCAATATCGATCAATTTGGAATTCACGTTTGTTCTTTTATATATTGTAATTTGCCTATCAAGGTGGTTAATAATTTGGTTATGTGGGTGCAGATCCGCGCAATGCCTTCATTACGAAATATTCAAGACCTAAACTTCTTGACACTCTGTTGACGCGCATTTTCAGGATGCCGCAGACAGCTTGTCTTCTGTGGTGTTGTCCATAGAGGCCGCCAATATGTCATAAATAAATCGCTGCAACCAAACAGATTATAAATTACTCACGTTGCAAAGCCAAAAATCGTTGACGCTCGGTTGACGCTCATTCTCAGAATGGAACGGTGACCCTATTGCTGTCTCTTTTGCCTATAAAAGTTGCCAATACATCGGTTATGCATATCAGCAACCAGATCACTGTTTAATTACCGTACTTACAAGATCAAAAATTGTTCACGCTCCATTGAAGCTCATTTTAAACTATTATCTATTCAATATATGCAGCTATCAATAATTGTTTTCAGTATGAATTGCACTTAATGGTTGCCTTTCTGATAGATAGAGACTCCTCACATTGGCAAAGCCGAGCGCAGTCACATTTTTACAATGTTCGCTTTCACATCACAAAATTTTTTATATGTAGTCAAAAGCTTTACTGCGCCTGCTATTTATCGATCTATCAACAGGTATTCACAAGCAACTGCTCACCATTTGCCCATAATATATCTTTAACTGAAACACAACACATTCTGTCCTACTTTGTCTTCTCTCCCGTATTCCTCCTCGTTTCTACCGCATTAACCGTGACAAAGACCATTTCAGCCTGGCTTTTAAACTTCTGTGGTAGCCGAATCAATCCTGGATCATTTGGCGCAGCGCTCACATCCCGCCGCACTGGGCATTCTGCATCCTGAATACCGTTACCTTGCTCGATATCAGATGTAGCGTGTGCCGCGCCATTATCATCGGTGCCGGTTGGACTATTCAAGTCGCCATTCCAGTTTAGACAATGTTCGGTGTCCGCAATGCTTTCAGGTGCGCTATTCTCATCACTTTCAACTGGATGAGGGTTAATTCCTCGAATTCGGCAGCCGTTGAATATCTGAGTTTGTCCTCCAGCGAGATCCTTTGCAGACAAAGCTGGTGGCAAAGATGATCTTTCTGCCAGATTGAATGCAGCCGCATCATCATGGTGAAAGTGTGACCAGGAGGCTTTGACAATCTCTTCTGTGTCTGGAATGTATCCTACGGCTATCATCTGCTTGTTTTGGGCGCGTGATCCCATCTGTGTAGCACATCGGATTAGGCTGCCCTGCCACATCTTCAAAAAAATGTGGACTTTGACCATTCTGTGCAATTTCCTTTCCTCCTCCTCTTTCTTCATTTCCGAGTCGTGTTCTGTGTTTGTAGTGTCTGATTCCAGGTCATCGCCTGCCAAAATCCCATTAATGGCTCAAACAAACTGTCTTACAACAACCTTTTCGCGAAGGGTGTCACCTGTGGTTTAAGACTGCCTCCAGCCAATATCATCGCGCCCAAGCGAATAACTGGACTGCACTGTGACCCAGTGTGGTAGGATGGAGTCCATGTCGCGTGCCACATTGGACAGATCGGCGTACTTGGAGTGAGTTTGCTGTTGCTGCCAACACCAGTTTGTTATGTCCGGGATCCAAAATGTGCTACTAATCTCCATTGGGTCAGAGTAGTAATCATCACGATCGGGATTAATTTGCCCCCAGGTCCTTGGAACTTCATGAGCTGAATTCAAATCGAGTCGGGTGGCGGTCAGGATGCGTGCTGGGTGATCACTTCGTCCGGGTGATGTTTCAGCCACATTTCAAAGACTTACGTATTCTTTATCATCGCTTGGGAAATCATATGGATCAAAGAATATTTGACGGGATGCTAAAGCCATGGCAGAGGGGACGAGCAGTCTGCTCAGTACGTTGTCTGTTGAATTGACTGGCACATGTCTGTGTTTGGCTCAATAATCATTCCCCACATACTTCAGAAAGGCCTCCTTCTATTGGGGAGGATAGAATGTCTCGTCCCCAGGATAAATATCCATTGCCTTGTCCCACTTCCGAAATGATGGCAACATCCAGAACAGATCAAGGAGACGTGCTGAAATGATCAGCATTCCCGTCGTTCCAGTCACTTCGGCATAATATTTCGATGGTTACTGTCGAGCTAACTTCACTGCGAAGAACAAGTCGTCCTTCAATTGAGTCTTCTTCTTAGCCAAAGCACGCATAACGCCGTCCATATGATCAAACTTGTTGTTGTACCCTATGAAAACGTGTTGTAATGTGACGGTTTGCCTCTTCAACATCCGCAGTGTCCAATATTGGAATCGCCTCAATACCTCCCTAACATATTTGACAATTGTCCATTCATCATGAGTTGTGAAGAGTGGACAGTAATCGCTGTATTTTGGATATTGTAGTCGCTCCCGCGTGAACTCCCGTAATTGTTAGACGCGCTCGAACATCTCCAATGTTGAGTTCCAACGGATCTTCACATACATAATTGGATGTACAGCCATAGGGACTTTTGCTTTTTGACAGTCAATGAATTGGTTTCAACAACCCAGTGTCGGTGTAATCTATACAGCAAACATTCTCTATTATATGATGGTCGATTTCAGAATCTCAAGAAATCATGAAATACGTACTTTCTCAATAATCTTTGCGAAACCTGGTTCCATGGCCGACACCTTATTTATTCTAGCCTTGCCCTGGTTTCAACCCTTTGACTCTTCCAAATGTCTACGCTTTCATTGTCTCCAAATTGCTGATCACACTCATGGGCTTCCCAAGACTTGGAGCGGCCTTTTACCCCCGGACTGCTCATGAATGCACGTAAAGCCAGTTGTATGACGTGCGCCATGCATGGTATATGGTTCCGCAATGCGGGGCATTCAATTCCAGACACCTCAAGAGTTGATTGCAGCAGTCGTGTCATCGAGTAATTCAACCAATATTTATCAGTCGTTATACCAATCAATTGGCTGTCAGTAAGCTCAAAACAATCGAGCACATCTTTCCAATGTACGGCTAGCCTTGCTGCAGTATGTTGGCCGTTGACCCATCATTCTGATTTAGCGTTCGAAAGCGGAAATGAATAGGAGATCAACCTCATCAAACTCCACGTGAACTTAACTCAATGCTCAATTTCGATATATATAGCAAGCAATGACTGACATTAAGGCTAGTTTGTTTGTTGATATCCATCCGTCCAAAGCTAAACTGACTCTATATTGTGACGGCAATAACTTCTTGATTGCTTCCACGGTGAGTGCGTAGTCCCTCCACCAAATGTTGCTAAGGGTGGTAGCGGCAGGCCATTCAAGGTCGTTGCGTGATGCTTTATATGACCGTCGCAGCTCAAGATTTGATATAGTGTTCCCAGGAATATGAGCTGAAACAAATCCTTACATGAGGTAGCGATTCCACGTGTCTTGGTGAAATTTGGCAGTTTCAAAGTCCGTATCTGATAGTTTGGAATGTTTTGCCTGTTATTTCGGTTGATATGGTTCAACCTGGATGTCAAATATGAATTCACTCTGCGAACATACTATTGTAATTCGTCAACTTCCCTGTCTCTTGAGGATGGCCAACGCTGATTCATCGACTGTCGAACTTGTCAATTTAGTTACTTCTGAATCTGTTGTTTCGTTTAACTTAGCGATGTGAGCTTTTGTAAGCAAATGTTTCCCCATTGAGCTTGTCCCATGTTCTGATGGATGGCGAAGAACTTGGAGAGAAACGATACATATCATTCCAGGGCTGCTGGTCTCCTACATTCCGCAGTTCAAGTAAAATTGCCATCAAGGCGCAAGTCTAGAATTATTCCAAGCATTTGGACGTTGCGAGTCAACATTGTTTGAATCCCACCAAGCGTTATTGTTAGCAACTGTTCCAACCCGCTTGAAGGGTTCCGGTTTAGGGTTGGGACCGGAACCGAACAGTGGCAACGGTTTTTACCACACGAAAACACGGACCTTTGCAATTGGGCCGGTTTTACCACCAAACACCCGGCATGTCAACCTCACAACTTTGGCTGCAATTAAGTATTTGAGTTGTGATCGTATCACAACATGATCAGTACCTCGATTGTGCAGTTCTAGCCGCACATTCAGCTCCCGGATTCCGATTGGCGATCCACAACTACTCATCCAGTCACTATCGAAATCACGCGAATTTCGCCTAAAATTTGCGGTTATTGCACAGCCCCTCTACGAATATCAGTCGGATCGCGAAGCTGATTGCTGGAGGTGAAAGAGCTCATAATACTGGTCAATCTCCGTATTCATCATGTCATGATACGATCATAACTCAAATACTTAATTGCGGCCAAAGCGGTACCAACCATAGACTTGGAACCCCGGTCTGGTTCCAACAGGGCGAAAATCCCGCGGGTATTTGACCGGTCCGGGTAACAACACCCCAAGAGCTGCGCGGCTCGGAATCTTGGCGATTTCTGACCCGGACTGGGGAATCGGTTCCAGGTCCAACCCGGGACTATTGCTAACACTGCCAAGCGTCGAAGAGGATTTGCAAAGTAAGGTCGCTCAAATCTCGAATACAGGCACGATCATTTTTGGAAGAGATTACAACATCTACCATTGAGGTAGTAACAGATTATGAAACAGTCATGGCATTAGAAATATGGAATCTTGGTAATATGACTTCAGTGACTGCCGAAAGTAAAGTAATAGTGCAGCAGATTGCTGGTTGTTAAGTATTGACAATGGAGCTACTAGCAAAAAAATCAGATCTGTAAGACATTGCATGCATCTTTGTGAAGTTGAATACAAGGACATATTGAAAAGACTGACCGCGTAAAACACAATTTTGGAACAGTGCAATGCACTTTATTGCTCTGAAGCTTACATGGCCTCGAGAAGGATCGTTGACGTTCTGTGGGCACTCAATTCTAGGAGGCGGACGCGATAATGTAAATAGTATTTATGCCCCAAACAGGCTGCCGATAGATTGATTGTGGGTTTGTTGCGTCCCATCGCCCTTACATTATACAAGATGCAAGATCGAAAATCGTTGACATTCCATTGACGCTCATTTTAGGACTTGGTACGATGTCCTGTTAAGCGGTTTTGCCTAGAAAGGCGGCCGATGGTTCAATTATGGCTGAATGTCGTCTCACTGTCTCTTGATTAACGATGATGCAGGGCCTAAAATTGTTTACGCTCAGTTGACACTCATTTTTAGAGCATATGTACGACGTTGCCCAAAGCATATCTGCCTGGAAAGGCGGCTGATACATTGATTATGGGTGAATGTCGCCTCACGGTACCTTGATTTACGAAGGTGCAAGGCCTAAAATCGCTGATGATCCATTGACACTCACCATTGGGGCAGAGATACAATGTTGCCGAAACCATTGTTCTCTAGGCAGCTGGCCAATATTTCGAATATGAGTCAACGTTGCCACACCGTCCCTTGATTAATGAAGATGGACGGTATAGTGTCATTTACGCTCCATTGACGGTCAGTTATAGGGCATAGGGACGATCTCGTCGAACGCATTGTTGCATACATAATCGGCCAATACATCGATGATCGATTGGTGTCACCACGCGGTCCATTGATTAACGAAGATTGTAGTCCTAAAATCGCTGATGCTCCGTTGATGCTCATTTTTGGGGCATAGGTTCAATGTCATCGAAAGCATTGTTACTTAGAAAGCTGGCCAATTGTTCGACTATGGATTGATGTCACCACACGGTCCGCACATTAACGAAGATGGTATTCGTAAAATTGTTGACACTCCGTTGACGCTTATTTTTTGGTCATAGGCACGATGTCGTCGGGAACCATTTTTACATCAGAAGCCGGCCTCTAGTTAGATTATGGAATAATATCACCGCACGGTCCCTTGATTAACAAAGATGGTTGGCATAAACTGGTTGACACTCAGTTGACGGTCATATTTAGTGCATTAGTACATTGTAGCCAAAATCATTTTTGACTAGAAAGGAGGCTGATAGTTGGATTATGTGTCAATGTCGCTGCGCAGCCATTTGGATTTTTCAAGATGCAAAACCAAAAACCATTGATGATCTGTTGACCCTCATTTCTAGGATGGGGCAACGAGCATGTGGTTTGTCATTGTCACTATAATGCCACCGAACAATTACGGAATGTGACAATGCAGCCCTCTGATAGCCGAGTGTGTAAGACTAAAAGTTGTTGACGCTCAGTTGACACTCACATTGATCTCGTCAACACAGCCGTCTTACACTCACTAATTGTGTGCAATTAATCATATACTAATTATCAACATCCAACATCGCGTTTCTGACTATTATAAATTGCATGTAGAAGCTTTATTGCCTCTCAATTGCTGATAAACCTCTATCCATGTTATCTGAGCGGGTAGTGACGTGGCCCTAATGCATTCCTGCGCTTTCAGCAGGCAATTAACGGCATGCAGATCATTTCACTAGTGTTTTGTAAATATAGCTCAACTGCGTCACCTTTCCTGATCAAGCTCCTTCTCCTCGAATTTCATGATGTACCATAAGCAATATCAATTACCTCAACCGTGTGCTCCAGGTCTGTGCGAAGATTGATGCAGTTGTATGCATGGTTGAATACCGCACAGCGGTTGTCATTCGGACAGATTCGTATTGAGCACAGACCGCTCCTCCTATGCCTTGTATGACATCACTCACTTACATTTTGTTTCTATAATACGTCACTAATTTAGCTGTTGCTTTCTCACATCATAGAAACCTGCAATCAGATATCAGACCTTTTGGCCCTCGTACAGCATGTGTTTCATTGCAGAATCTTCGGATAATGCATTTGACCCTGGCACATGCACAGACGAAGTATCATGTGTCACAATTTAGTCATTGAAATCAAGTAAAGTTTGACAGATAGCAAAATTGGTACATATATTTCTTTTCACGCAGTTTTGACGTCAAAAATACCTATTTGCCTCTCTATTCCTCAGCAGACGCAGGTGCCTTCACCATGTCTTCATCCGAATCCGATACCTATATTGTGATCAGCTGGGGAGGCTAAATGCCGGGGTAAAAACTTACGAGTTCAATAGTCTTCACATCCTGACTGAGTGATGAATTGGGGTCTACGGCTGGCGCGAGATCCGATCTACTCGTATACAACTGCAGCTTGCCAGAAACTTGACTAAGGTGACGACTTCGTGGTCGAGATGTCCCTTGCGGCATTTGCGAGATTCCGGGGACAATGTCAAGACACTCCAGAAGCTCTCCCATCATTGTCGGTACAGGTGTCACTGCAAAGTAATTCGTTTGCTGTTGAACAACTGCAGGAACCCGCAATGCGGATGTGCCGTACGGCTTATCTCCTTAAGGGAAGTAATCGGCTGCATCCTCCCATCCCGGTTGTGCCAATTCATCAAGCTTCATCTGCTTTGGACGAAACCTCTCCAGGCGCTGCTACACTGTTTTCATGATTGTGCCCATCATCCAGCCAGGTTCACCTTTGTCGCTCAGCCGGCCCTGCTCTGTCTCTACATCATCCTCATCTTCCCCATTCTCCCCATAGTCAGAACCTGCAAAATCACTCAGACTGTCTCCGATAGCAACCATCATCTCCTCGAAAGTCTTTTCAGGCTCCCTGTTCATCAATCCCGTGTTTTCAGCTTTCCTTGTGTCCTGCTACTCCTGCTGAACCGCTGCCTCTGCAGCTTCGACTTGGTTGATTGCTTCAGCAGTGTCTCTCTCAACATAATCCGCAATGCATTTTTCTTTCTCTTCATGGCTCACAAAGTGCGTTTCTCATTGTTTCTCGGCAGCAATCGTCTTTGCGGATCTCAAGCTGCGCAATGCCCCAAGGGCACGGACTCTCTCGGCTTCTGGGCCACTCTTGCCTTCATTCGCTTGATGACGTCGCTGTGTGGAGCGCAATTTTGATTTGCCATATTTGCGTGCCGGAAGTGGCGAAATGTTCTTTTTCAGAGTATTGACCATTATTGTTTGCCTTGACTTTGTTGCGTGGCGAGATGTTGGATGTTGCAAGATATGGACAATATCGAGGCAAGCTTTGTCTTTTATGACAAGGGTGGTAAGTTTACTCATCCTGAACAAAGCAAAAACACATTTTGACTGTCAATAAAACGGGAATAGTTCGTTCAAATATATATCAGGACTTGATTGCTAGCCTCAGTTTCATGTAATATCCCGGGGATTCTTTGAGACACATATCAGCAGATGTTCTTTCCCTCATACAATGACCTATTTATGTGTGACAATCATGTGATTTCGGCTGTTATACCCCGCAATTTATCCCTGGTAACAAACATCCATCATTGGACCTGCTTATGGCACATCACGGGGCGATGGGAAACCACGGCAACTTCCGGCCATACGCAGCAGAATTTATCTTGAGTTTAAAGAACCTCTTAACTGCGAGTTATTCCCTTCTGACATGAAGCTAACTATATTATCCTCCAGACTTCCCACTTCTTTTCGGTATCATCCTCCTCACCTATTCCACACCAGCATATCATGGAAACGCAATCACCCCAGGCAGCAGCAAGCTGATCGAAATCAGGCCGATTGGCGGGCGATACCTCAAATATGTCAATTATTGGCACATTGCAAGAACACAGACACCAGTTAGTCCACTGTGACCCTGCAGATGCAGCCACCAGAATTATGACTCCGGATGCCCATTTAGAAATAGTCCGTAAAACTGGAAGCAGCAAGAATATGCAGCAGCACACAGATGAATGTAAGTATATGCATATCATTGTAAACAGCCATCGATTGACTGTACAATGTACAGAGGGTGAATGTGTAATGACGGTACGTGACCAGGGGCCTGGTCACGGCAATTCTAGATAGTCGGCCCAGTACGAGCCATAGACCTCTAGCGACACTCTTACCTGTACATCTACACCTACTATCACTCGCATCAGCATCTGCAACCGTATTCCTATAATCATCACACGTATGCCGACCAGGATGAATGCTGGCGTACGCGGCCTTACACTATTATTGCTTTTTTGGTAAACAGATACGTTTTGCTCACGGGATTTCGCGAGTGTACCCCGTTTTCCGACACGCGACACCGCGGTGTAAACAATTGAGAATACTACCCTCCAATCGAGATATCGAAGCATGATCACTGCACCACATGGAGTGTTGATCATTCCATCATTCAATTAAGCCACCTTACGGCAGCGGAGTTTAGTTCAAAGACCAAGTCGCGCACAAGGCGCGTCACCGACGATGACGAAGATCACGAGTACAGGTCACCACTATTTCACCCTGCAAACGAGACAAATTGAATACAATCGGTCTAATTGAGTTTGAACACCATTGCTACAAGTCAATTGAGCACAATCATCAGGCTAAGCACCTACAATGGACGCAGGATCTTACCCCTGAATGTTGCCATGTCGAGAATCAAAGGCGAAGTAGGAGACGATCTACAAATCAGTCAAGTTACGACTACCTTCCGTCTGTTTGAGCGAAGTGCACCTATCCCGGTTTGCTTGTACACCTACAGCTGTAACAACTTCGACACAACCAACTTGCGGAAGATATCTACGGCAACGTATACCTACGGATGCGCTACCTGAGCGAAGCACGGCTACGGATATGGTCAATATTATAAACCCAACGCACCTACGAAGAAGGATCGGCCTACAATCAAAGCACTCTTCCCACTTGCGAAAGTCTGCACTAGTGAAGTGCCCGTATGGAGATGACACCGCACGATTGAAGCAGATTTACTATGGGAAGCCTTCCCTCGATTGATCAGCACTTATAGTGGGGTTACATTGCACAGTGTGAAGTGCATTTACGGGCGAGAACTATAAACTTCCGCACACTGACTATCATGACCATACAAACTACGAAGACTATGATGACATCTCAGAGAATAATTATTATTGAAAATCAAAGTCCACCTACTATATCAAAGATGTTCGACTGCAATGACATTAACGGCAACAGGGGCTACCCGTGACTATTATTACTTACAGACTAAATAAGCTCTGTAATTCCGGAAGCACCGCAGCTATGACAGCGAGTGAGTCAAGAAAGGCAGCGAAGATTGTCTATAATAGCTACGGGAGAAACCACATTATGATTTGAGACTACCACCACCAGAGGCACCACTTTCAGGATACTAATTGGAGGATCCAATCGATCGATGAGAGGTGGATAATATGAGTTTACATCTTCAACGCCGGGACACATTCCCCGGCAATCACTCAATATATATCTATACCTGCAAAATACTCATATTAATGTGGCATTCATTACCAGTTCTTTTGGTGATATGGAGTGGACTCAGAATTACGAAATGATCTGCTGGATGTGGCCATCTCGATGTACGTTGTGGTACAGACCTGCAGTGGTATAGGGCCCACACCAGGTAATGGTCGATCGGTCACTCTGCCGGTCTTACCTTCAAACAATATACTTCTCTCGTAGCCTCCTTCATGGACTGCCCATGAGCCAGTTGATATGTGGATGCTATCAAGCTGCGGAAACATGTCTGTAGCGCGAGAAATGCTACCGAGACACTGGCAGTGAGGACAGTCCTTCTCCATCAGCATCAGTGAAGCTTCTGGACCGTGGTATGACATACCTCTCCCGGGGATACAAACTCGGGGACCACATGATGACTGCAAGCTTGAAAGCGGTTATCATGGCATTCACCCCACGGTCTGGGGTTCACACCAGATTGCTGGGAGCAGCGATATAGTGACCTATGGATGCGGAATCGTGAGCCAGCGGAAGTGGAAACCTTCGCAGGCTGAATAAGCGAGCAAGGAGCAGCGGCGGTAGTTGCGGCCGAAGAGCCTCTCCGAGGAGATGATTGAATGACTGCTGCCACCTCGCCAAGTCAACGAAGGGAGGAATGCTGGCCGCGGTCATTTCCCATTTGATGGGCCTGCAGTACTGCAACTCCTGCATGTATCAATTCACCACATCAATCCCTTCCACGATTCTTTTGGCCAACATTGATAGAGCAGTATGTACGACTTCCGTATGAGTCTGCAGTTTGGAGATAATTCCCACAGACGACTGACAATTCACAGCGGTGAAGCGCAGTTCGCGACCGGGAACACACGAGCATCAATTAGAACCCTTGGCACATGCAAGCCATATAGGCCAAGTGACGATGAACTTAGAGTGAACGTTTCAATTATTGGAACCAACACCGTCCGGAGATAACACCCACAGACGGATGACAAGTGAGAGCGAAGAGCGCCCATTGGAGAGCCAAAAGCTTAACTTAGGAGTGTCGAAGACTTGTGAACTATAGTTGGAGACCCGGGCAAGATATAATGCCCCAGATACGAGAGGATGATGTGTAAAAGCTACTTCTCGAGGCAAGAGATATCATTGAAACTGTGAGAATTGGACTTATGAGCGCCGATACACCCATCTCGGAGATGTGCGGAGATGGATGAAAATCAGCCTTTCACTATGGCGGTATACACGAGGTTATGTGGAATTCTACCCTATCGAATATACTTACTTTTCATGACAATCTACGAGACTAGCAAATGAGCGCCGAGATTAAGATATACGTACGGGCAGCCTTGCCATGCCATGTACAATGATGACCACTATTCAAGAGGCCAAATCAAGTCGCGTATGGCAGAGAATACAATGCCGAATACAATGCCGAATTTGTTACAAAGTTATGATACCGAAAATACTATCCTGAATGAGATCCCGACTCAGACTCCGCGATCCCGAGCTGCACAACCACGATGACAATTGTCACCTACAAATCGACTGCCGAGTCAGGCCCTTCCAATTGATATTCCCTACGAAGCCGTGTGAGATTAGTCTCCGGCGGAGCGACAACTTTCAAAAAGATGGGGATGACCGTACCGGAATCGCAGTCCCTACTGGAAACGTTCATGATACCAGAAGTGCAGAAACGAAGCGCCAGAACGACGATAAAGAACGACGATAAATGCACCGAGTAAATTGATGTCAAGGAGACATATAGATGAATCAACAAGCACATCCGGAGGGGAGCTAGCGAGCGCACCCCGCTACCTGAGACGATAAGCTCACCTGGGATACAACGGAGGTCCAGTTTACCTGCACATTCACCGGAGTGAGATGATAAGTCGAACAAGTGCAAATACGGATACCGAAACAGTTCTGAACAAGATACCGAATAGCTGCAATACGACTACCGAACAGGGCCACCGAACGAGATTGAATATTGTCACCAAGCGTACCCAATGGTCTACTGGATGGCATCACGAGTGACAGCCGAGATATCTGTTATGAGATAATCGCCAAGATCTCACCGAGATGGACATCACTGCCGAATAACTTGACACGGAGATGGAACGAGCGGAGTACCAGGAGCTCTACCGTACCAAGCCACTGACCAAGATGCTTTCCTAATGGCGTACTGAAGAATCAGCAATCTATCACGGCACGGTACACTGAACTGAATGCCGAATGATATTACCATAGGGCTACCAAACGACTACCCAGAATCCAACGAATATTCTACCAAAGCTGTCTACCGTAATGGCCACAGAGAAGTCGACAAAAAATGCACTGAAGCTATCATCCGGACAACTTTCACCGAGAAACGGTCTACCGAGACTTTGCCGAATAATGATATGCCGAGACCTGCCAATGCTATGTATAAAGCGGCTTTCCGAGAGCAGACGCGCGCCCCTATCACAGTGAGTATGACCACCTACTGTCAATCTTACGTGTTGGATATGAATCAATGATATACCACCCACGCCCAATGCAATTGGCGTCCATTCGACTACCCTGCAATAATCACCAGTGAGTCACATGAGAACCAATGGATATGACTGATACCGAGAGCGAAAGCTTGCCTATGCCGGAACCCAAGAAGGGATCCATATGGTGATAGAATATTTCACCGACGTTACCATGGCCAATTCTGATGACGGTCTCTGCCGAGACTCAACTTTTCTACACACGAAGCGAAAGCCGAACCGAATTACATGCCGAATCACAGCGAGATTACCATGGCAATCCTGAATCACGATTACACTGCTACCAAGTAACGATGGCAATCGACAATCGATATGATGGAGAAATTGTCGACGGAGCGATGAATTTTGACACAGGGAGATAGCCTTGTTGATACAATCAAATCCTACCAACAAGTCGAAGCCCACCGCGAGGAAGTCAACCGAGACACTCCCCGAGTAGTCGACCGAGAAGTCTACCGATATGTCGACCGGCATGTCAACCAAGTCGACCAAGGCTGTGTGGAAGCCAAAATTTGAAACCGAATCTACGAAGTCGACCGGATGGTCACTGAAGCGGGCATAGAACAATGATTACCTAGTCAAGCAGGATCTACGAGTCAATGAGACTATCTGCTAGAAAAGATATTCTACAGAGCAAGCAGAAGCACTGCACGCAGGCTCAATAATGTGCAGGCGCACTTGAACTTGTTAAGTATAACCATCTTTAGAGAATGTCACATGTTAGGTGTCGACGAATGAGACGAGAATAAACGATCAACATATATGATTGATGATCACCGATGGCTACAAACAATCCTGCGAGCGGAAGTGTCCATTGGTGCCAAGTCATCAGGGGAAGCTCTACCACCCTGATGATTCCGACCAAGAACAATGCGGAGATATGAACCACGAGTGCGGTACTGGATGCCAGGTTGGCTGCCGGATGAGGATGGGAGTGGAGATAAGGGGGAATTGAGGTCCGGGACTCGGTAGCGGAGGAAATGGGTCAATAGAGTTTCGGAACTTGGTACCAGAGGAAAGAAGTCGATCGGGCGTTCCTTTCATCTGTCTTTTCTCTTCTCTTCTCCATACTTCTTTACTTTTTTGGATCTCGGCCCAGTGCAAATGGCATTGGCACGGGTTGTTACCACCTCCGGTTCACAGCCAAGTGGAGGTGTAGTTTCCCTGTGCACCGGATCCGCCGAAAAGTCACCGTAAGCTGTACTGATCTGTTGTGGGGCTTATGGGTTCGTACGAGTACGTACGCGTCAGCATTGTTCATTGGGTCCTTTCCTTTCATCTGTCTCTTTCTCTTGTACGGTATATGCAGCCCAGTAGGTCGGAGCCTAAATAGGGGGATAATGTTCCGGCGGCACGTGACCGGTGTCACTTGCCCAGCGGCCGGGCAACGGCCATTGTATATCGGCAGCTCAGTATGAGCCTTAGACCTTTAGCGATAATCTTACCTATACATCTACACCTACTATCGCTCGCATCCACTTTTGCAACCGGTTTCCTATAATTACCATACGTATACCTACAAGGAAGAACGCTGGCGTACGTGCGCTTACAGATCCACCCCATTTGTGTGATTCCTTAGGGCCAAGTACACTATCATATTCTCTCACTTTCTTCCTATGCTCTTCGAGCCGAACTGCTCTTTCTCACAAATTCCCTTTCGACTCTGTGAGAGGTGCGGCCTGATCTGGACTAAGACGTGCCCGTCTGGCAGAATTTTAGACCAGTCCGATACCAGTACAAAAATTACTCCGACTGCACCCGGACTAGAGTGCACTGCACCCGTCTGGACCTGTCCACACCCGGACTACTGCAATCATTGCTTTCTTTCCCCTGCAGTTCCTCGCTCAACAAAATCCTCAAACCATTGCTCTTTCTCTTCATTGCTTAAGAAGTGTGTTTCTGGTTGTTTCTCTGCCACTAGCTTCTTTTTGGATCCCAAGCTGTGCAATGCCCCAAAGGCTCGGACTCTGTCTCCCTCCAAGCCGCGTTTGACTTCATTTGCTTGAAGTTATCGTTGGGTAGAATGGTTTGTGGATTTGCCATATTTGCCCGCCCGAAGTAGCAAAAAGTTCTGTTTCTGAGCATTAACCAATGTAGTTTGACTTTGTTGTTTGGCGAAATGTTGGATGTTGAACCATATGAACAATCTGGATGTAAGCTGTGTCTTTTATGTCAAGGTTGGCACGTTTGCTGTTCTTGAACAAAGCCAAACCTCCCTTTTGACTGTCAAAGAAAATGGAATAGTTAGGCTAACCGTACAATATGACTTGATTGTTAGTGTCAGTTTTATGTATTATCCAGGCAATCATTTCAGACCAACATCAGCAGACGTCCTTTCACTCAATCAATGTCCTCTGGATTAGTGACAATCATGCGATTTCGTCTGTTATACACCGGTATATATCCCTGTTAACCAACAATCAACATCGGACCGACTTATTGCACATCTTAGGGCAGTGGGAAATCCCTGCAACTTGCAGCTATACGCAGCAGAATTCATCTTGAGTATAACCAACCTAATAGCGGCTACTTATTCCATTCTGACATGAAGCTAACTATATAATCCTCAGGACTTCCCAGTGGTTTTCGTTATCATCTTCTTCTCCTATTCCACACCAGCAAATCATGGATACACAACCACCTCAGCCAGGTATAAGTGGATCCAAATCAAGCCAAATGGCAGGCACTTCATCCAATACGTCAATAACCAGAACAAAACAACAACGCGGCCACAGGTTAGTCCACCGCGACGCTGCTACTAAAGCCACGAAAAATATCACCCAGGATGAGCAGTTAAAAATCATCCGTAAGAATGGAAGCAGCACAAATAACAAGCAGCATGCAGTAGGATGTAAGGATATCCATATCCTCATAAACGGCTGTCAACTGACCATAGAACTTAACACTGGTGAACAGAGAGAGCTGCGTGACCAATTTATTGCCACCCCGAATGGGAAATCTCCAAGGTCGACAAAGGCATTCATCTGCACAGTCCACAAGATTGAACATGATGATGTTGTGAGCTCTGGCAAGTTTGCAGATGAATTTCTAGATGAGAATCCCTATGAGTGAACGAAACAGGCTGCAATCACTTTAGATGGGGCTACAGAAGTGTATATGGTGGAGGTAATAGCCGTCTCTCATTGTTAGAAGCAACTACACATTTCTAGTAGGTTTTCAATATGTCAGCTACTATGGCAAGACAAGGAGATCATGTACAGCTGGAACAGTACAACATGAGCCTGGCCTTGAACATGGCAAAAATGGCCAAATGAGGGTATTATCGCGCCGCGATATTAGAAACGCATTATCTGATCAAGAAACCTCCGGCCGAGGTCAGAGATGAGAATCAAGCAGGGTGTTGAGTTTCCTGGGCATACAATGGTGAAGGCTGTGATAGAAAGACACATGGAAATGCTTTGTCAAAACCTGACAGCCGGTTGCCTTCCATGCCAAAATGGCACCACCAAACACCCCCACAGACGATGGTGACCCAAAGGTACAGGTGCACCTCCACCTAGCCGACGCCAACCGCAGACTTCAGAGCACAATACAGAGCCGACACCACCTCTGCCTGGATCATCTCCTGTCGGAACCAGTGATACTTGTGGAGCTCAAAGTCTTGAAATTACCAATTTGCCAGCCGGATATGCATATTCACATACATTTCTTCCCTGTGCTGAACCATTTACCCTGGGGGCATCTGCCCAGGATAGCGAGTACAATACAGATTTTGATCCAGATATGCTGCCTGATAAATCAACATCCACTGGTTAGTACACTATCTGCTGTGTGGTAATGCAGCTAAGATTCATTTTGAAGACTAGAGCAGCCGATTGAGCAAAGCTGGCAGTGATGACTAGCAGTGATCGAATGGCACAGCATGTTGGATATTATTATTCACCTGAATTCTTGAGTACTGTAAAGTATATTTTGAAGGATATATTTATATGTATTAATAAAGAACAATGCAGTGATCAAGAAGAACATGAATGAAAACGCGAGAAAGGCTGCCCAATTATCCTGAATGATGGACTACACCAAATCCAATGATTGCATAATGTAGATACACCTGTGGCAAAATGAGCATCAACGGAGCGTCAATGATTCTTGGTCATGTATCATTGGTAATCTGCGTGGTGATAGGTTGCCAATATCAATAAACGAAGTATTGGCGGCTTTTATAGGCAAAAGACAATGTGCAATGCTCCATTCGCCATCATAACTATGAACGTCAACGGATTGTCAACGATTCTTGTTGATGTATCTTGGGTAATCTGCAGGGCAACAGGTTGCTCGTCGTCATAAACAATTTATTGGAGGTGTTTGTAGGCAAACCAGAATGTGAAATGCTCACTGTCCCATCATGAAAATGAGCGTCAACGGAGTGTCAACAATTGTTGGCCATCCATTATGGCGAATTACAGCATGATGTGGCCGTTATGGTCTATATACACGGTTTTGACAGTGTTGGTACACTCAAAGGCTCACAAAGACTTAGTGGTAGCTCTGTGAATGAAACGAGTTGTTACTGTCCCGGAGAATGTGGCGGAATCATTCAGTACATATTTTCCTCCAGAGTCTGCCATCTTCTTCTGTATGGATGCTTGTGATCAAGCGGCACTCATATTACCGAAAATGCAACGCCCAAAATCGTTGATGCTCTGTTGACCCTCATTGTCAAGATGGGGTAGGGAGTGTTTCGCTTGTTCTTTTTCCAATACAGGTGCCCAATACTGTGTTTATGACAGTATTTAACCTGTCGCACCGCAGATTACCCAAGATACTGGACCAACAATTGGTGATGGTCCGTTGATGCTCATTTTCACAAAGTAGTAGGGTGCGTGTATCTATTCATTTGTATCATTAAGGGGGCCAATACATTGAAATTGGATTGTGACGTACCAATGTCAATTTGTTACCATCAAGAGTACAATATCTGAATGCGACCATAAGTGTGAAACTCGACATGCGGAACTGGAGAAAAAAACTGACAGGTATATTCAAACCATGAAAAACCCAGGGATTGACGGGTACGGGTCTGGGTTTAGCCCTCCATGAAGCTGCGGGTGAGGATTTTGGCTGGGTCTGGAACCGAACCAACTGATGTTTGCGGTCGAACTCTGGACCGCTGGCGGGTTACCAGGACCCTTCGCTGACACTATTTGTACTGGATTCAATCCTGTCTGATGTGGCCTCGGATCCCGCAATAGTTGCACGCTGTGTCGTCCCTTCCCTCAGCATTGTCTACTGCACAGTTGTCATTACCACCGGAATTGCGGTTTCTGCCAGGATTGCCCTTTCCGCTGCCAGAATTGCCGTTTCGGCTCTTAGTTCGTGTCCGCTTGCTTCAGGCAGCGGTAGTGTCATTGTCCGTCTTGCATTAGCTGCATCGGTACGTCTTGTGTCATCAAAATCTCCCACTTCCGTCTCGCCCACGTGTACAATAACCTCTGCATTGTGAATAATAGGCGGCATGAGGAAAAGCGTCTGCAATTTCGGTCCGAACGGCCGTCTTCTTTTCGTCCAGTCGAATGGCATACATGATGTATTGTGATGTGCGATGCGGACCATGTCTCTCAAAGATGTTGATCGTTGTAGCAAATTCCTTCAGTATGTTTGTAACAAGATGAGTGACAAATCTGTCTTCCCAGATCTCATTGGCAGAACCACTGAACTGATTGCGGTAGTCGATTGGGTGAGTTAAGTAGATATGCATCTTTTCATCTTTTCCGGGGTGGTAGGCATGGCCATTGCGTAGGATATGCGTTCGACCGAGTTTGGAGAGCGTGTTATCGAATCAATCGTCGAGGATATCTCATATCTCTGGATGATCGATGGTATATTTGATATGTGGGAGGATCTGGTCGGGGCATCCCATATAGATGATGGATTTGGCGTTGTTTCGTCGTGTTTGCCAGTTTTGCAGTTCGGTACTGCCCTCCCTGGTATTGCCTTCTGGCTCAGGCTCCTCTCCAGTCATGATCTCATAAGCGTCTTCTCCCATCATTACTCGCTGCACTTGCTCTATCCACATTGGGTAGTTGTTTTCGTTCAACTTAGGGATGTCGCTGAAAGTACTCTTCAAAGTTTTAGTCATCATTGAGTGGCAGGGTGGAGTTTTCGAGCCTTCAAAGAGCTTGTAAGAGAACAGAGATTTCAGGGGTCTTGGTGTAAGCGGGTGGTCGGAGATTTCGCGAGTTTTGGTGACAGCAGGTGGACTGAGGTTTCGGGGGTCTTCGTAAGAGCAGAAGGACAGAAGTTTCGAGGGTCTTGGTGAGGGTGGGAGGACGGTGTATTTGGGGTTTTCGGAGGTCCTGGAATGATAGAAGGACAAAAAAATCCGTGATTTTAGTCAGTAGAGACCTCCGGGCTCATAACCTGTTGATGTGAATAAGTGAATTGATTGTAGGTACAAGAGTGACGGACAAAGGTGCGTCGTAAATATCATGAGCATGAGGCCGACCATCGTGCAAAGTCTAAATGGGCAGTCATGTCGTGAAGTCTAATGAGACAGTCACAATCTTGAACCTTAGGGCTTTCTGCAACACAGTGCACATCATTTTGAATATGACAGCAATCCAGCATCAATGCAGCATCAATATACCATTTAGTGTGGTCTTCTGTGCTACATTATTATGAAATTGATCCCAAATTCAAAACCATTGTCATTTTCCAAATTCTGAAATACCCCACATGTTCAGCCAATGTATACATTTATAAAAAATTCAACATTAATACAGCATTTGCTCGGCATCGATAAACGGGGCTTTTTTGGTACAGTACCTTCTCACGTTCGCAGCTTGTCAAATACGTGCTCGCACGATCGGCAGAATTAGTTTCACCCCCACACTAGGAACGATAGAAATAGTTACTTTCCAGTAACGTGAACGAATGAGTGAAACAAGCGATGTGAACGAACTAGTGATGAAACGAAACAATATTCTAAATAATAGCCGGCACCGCGCATTCCCTAGCACAATTCTTAAGATACGATAGCCCCTACTCGAGAGAACTTGACAAACGATTTGAGTCTCCCTGATTTGGCTCTTAATAGTGAGTGCATATAATATCATTGCTATGCAACTTATACTAGCGGTGTTAATCTTCATCCATGTGTTGGCAACCCAACCTGAGCTGTAAACAGGGTATTCGTATTTGCTGAACTTAGACGCTCCCGTAGTGGTGTATTTGTGACTCTACATTGTACGTTATTGATTTCTCTGCACTAGTGAGATTTTTACAACGCTAGGCCTCCATATTTAGTATGTGCGAAACACTAGAGCCCGAATAGGGTTCCCAACCGTCCGTCCGGACTAGTCTTTCGGGGCCCGTCATCGACGTCCCGTCTAGGGCATGAGTACGGAAGGACTAGTCTGTCCCGGGCAGAAATCTCCCGGACCAGGCCCGGTACAGATTACTGTAGTCTTAACCAGAGTCAGATATACTACATCCTGCTCGGGAATGAGAGTTCCGGGCACTGTATCTCGGAACAAATCTTTAGCCGAGGTGAACTTGTACCGAATCGGGGATTCTTAGCTTCATTAAATCGGATATCAATTTCTGAGTGGGGGCCAATCAATGGACTGTAGGGTCCCGCAATCCAGTAGTCTTGTTATGGAGCGCCATGGTCTGTCCAGTCCTGAAATCTTGAGCCCGGAAAACTTTATTCCGGTCTTGGGCAAGGTTTTGGACTGACGGGACGGACTATTGGCATGCCTGGGGCCCGAAAACTGTAGTGAATGCTATGCTTCGGACGTCAAACGTCACAATAATCCCATCCGAAGACTTTAGATTGAGGTTTCCGCCCACCCGTGAGTGGTCAATGAATATGGAAAAAATCGGCACTAGAAAATTGTCATCCAGAGCGCCGCGCTCGCTACAGTCTTTGCCGATTGGTATCAAATTCCCATCACAACACACCTTTTTTTAATTGTGCTACCACAGTTTGCTTGTTGAGGGGATTTCCTCCAATGTGATTGATTCTTTCATACGCACAGGGTACGGTCTTGGCTGGAAGGTCAAATGAGAATGGAAGTGAAATCTTCAACATGGAGGTACATACATTGGGTATACATTAAGTATGCATATATAATGCTTTTTCGTTACTGTGCCACAAGACCTATTTAATAATGGTTTTTATTTGCTATGAAAGGCCCAAAATGTTTGTAACTGAAACATAGCGTGTCAGTTGGACATATAGAAACCGCCTATATCCATCCTGCACATACTGCAAAATCGCGATCTTACCTAACTGCAATATAACGGTTGGCATGTAACATCATGCAGACTGCCTCTTTCGAACGTACATACATCCGGCATATACGTGCCAGCTACGTGCAACGTGGGTGTGCAGTTGAACCCTAATAGTTCAAAGTCACTTCGAATTTCGGACCACTGCCGGCCTAAAATTACCCATCTCGGAATGTTGCATATATATCTATAACACCATTTCCACATCACAAGAGCAGGTCAAGGACATCGAGCGCCCTCTCTTTCAGCCTGATTGACACCTGCAGCGCCATATCGGGCACATCCACAACAAGAAAACTACCAAGTATAACATAATCAATAGCAAGAAAGCTGACTAACAGTAGCAGCCCAGATACTCGCTCGGTTAAAAGAAAGCGAGACGGCAGAAACTTCTCGTAGCATATAAAATCACTCAAGGGGTACAATCATTCTACGCACAATCAGTTCTAGGGAGAGAACTGTGACCAACAGTACCCGCAGTGATGCAATGGACAACCGTCGCAACGACACTGATTCCCAACACAATAGATTCAACCACTCGACAAGCGATTTCAATTTTCACAATGCTGGGTGAGTCTCTTGGTCGGTTCTGCAATCTACCCACTTCCGATTTTACTCCGTCAACAACCACACAATGCCTGCAACACTGGTGCAGGCTACAGGGATATCTGGAGCTTACTCGTTGGCAGGCAGACACCCATGGCGACCGCATCGGGCATGTCTAGCCGCCACACCACTGGCAGCCACAACACGATCAACAGCGACGCCACAAAAAACAATCGTACCTACACAGGTTCCAAGCACAATGAAATCAAAGAATCTACATTCAACGGCGATGTGACTATCAACAACGCCAGGTGGATCGCTTCCGAGTCTATACGATGTAAGGAAGGTTTACTAACGTCGTCCCTTCTTGTCAGTCTGGATGAGGAGGACAGACTCCTTTCCAAGCTACCGTATGCCTACGGTGCAGCTTTCAATTCCCGACTTTGGGACCACGAAGATCAATGCCTGCCTGAAACTCGAGTTGAGCTCCTACAACAGATCATACAATGGAGCAACAATCCTAGCACTGCATCTATCTTTTGGCTAAACGGTATCGCTGGCACTGGAAAGTCTACTATTGCACGGACAGTTGCCCGTATTTGGTCCGATCAGAAACGACTTGGTGCTAGCTTCTTCTTTTCCAAAGGTGGGGGCGATCTGGGTCGAGCATCCAAATTGTTCACTACCCTCGCAGCTCAGCTAGCAAACCAACTGCCAGATGTTAAACCTTACATCTGCCAAGCCATTGACCAGGATCGCACTCTCTTCGAGAAAGGTCTACATGACCAGTGGAAGAATCTCATCTTCCAACCGCTCTCCAATTGTTTGAAGGAGCTATCACTTTTACTGGAACCTTTCATACTCGTGATCGATGCCTTGGATGAGTGTGACGGAGATGCTGATATCCGATTGATTCTTCGACTTCTTTCTGAAGAGAAATCTCTAAGTGCGATTCGGTTGCGAGTTTTTATAACCAGCAGACCAGAAATCCCGATTCGCTTTGGCTTTCGTGCTATGTCTAGAGCTATCCATCAAGATTTTATTCTGCATAATATCGAGCCATCTATTATCCAACATGATATATCTATTTTCTTCCACTGCAAGCTGGAAAGTACTCGAAGAGAGTATGGTTTACCTGAGGGATGGCCTGGTGATGATAACATCAAGGGTCTCTGTGAGAGGGCGAGAGGATTGTTTATTTACGCATCGACAGCATGTCGTTGGATTGGCGACCCATTATGGGACCCAGATCAAAGTCTTTCATTAGTTCTCCAAGATGATTATATTGGCCAATCCCATTCGCAAGCGCTTGATAAAATGTACGCCAGAATTTTGGAGTACTCAATCATCCTTGGAGATGACCACAAACACAACCAAAAGATGCTATGTGACGAATTTAAACGGATTGCTGGATCTATTGTCATCATGTTCGACACCCTTCCTGCTACTCTTTTGGCCGGACTGCTTGATTTGCCTGAAATGACAGTGCACGTGAGGCTACGCTGGCTGCATTCCATTCTGGACGTTCCTGAGAGCAAACAGTCTCCGGTACGATTGCTTCACCCTTGTTTCCGTGATTTCCTCCTGGATAGTGAAAGATGCATGGATCCCCGATTCAGGATCGACGAGAAAACGGCACATGCCGATTTATTTGTGAGCTGTCTCAAGCTCATGTTGGAACACCTAAAGAGGGATATGTGTAATCTCCGACTACCCGGTGCCCTGATTAGAGAAGTGACAGATGGTGAAGTAGAGAAATATGTTCCTCTTCATGTTCAGTATGCATGCCGCTATTGGGTGCACCATCTTGAGCGAAGTTACATCAAACTTAGCGACAATTTCCAAGTTCATACATTTCTCCAGACACACTTTCTCCATTGGCTGGAAGTTCTCAGTCTTATAGGAAAAATGTCCGATGGCGTCCTGATGGTGAGGTTACTGGAGTCTATTCTGACGGTAAGCAGCTCTATAATATCATGGGACTGTCCAACAAACTAATCGATGAAGCCCAAGTCGGATTCAAATCACCATTTACGCATGATGGTGTATGATGCTAAGCGCTTCGTCCTCAACAACAGATCGATAATTGAAATTGCACCTCTGCAAATATATTGTTCCGCTCTAGTCTTCAGCCCAAAGACAAGTGTAATTAGACGTCATTTTTGGGATCAGATCCGCTGGATAAAAAATGCACCGGTGATTCAAGAGGACTGGAGTCCTGTGCTACAGTCGCTTGAAGGTCACTCTGGCCGTGTGTACAATGTGGCTTTTTCACCGGATGGCCAGCACCTTGCTTCTGCCTCTTCCGACAATACAGTCTTGCTCTGGGATCCATCGACAGGAGCCTTGCGCAGCTCCCTTCAAGGTCATTCTAATAATGTCAAGGCAGTGGTATTTTCACCAGACAGTCAGCTTCTTGCTTCTTCATCTTCGGATGATACGATCAAGCTCTGGGATCCATTGACAGGAGCCTCGCACGGAACCTTTGAGCGACATTGGTCTTTCGGTAGTACAATAGCGTTTTCACCAGACAGCCAGCTCCTTGCTTTTGCATCTTACGACAACGAAGTCAGGGTCTGCGATCTATCGACAAGAGACTCGTGCAAAACTCTTAAGGGCCATTATCGTACTGTTTGGGCGGTGTCATTTTCACCGGTTGGCCAGCTCCTTGCATCTGCATCTTCCGACTATACCGTTATGCTCTGGGATCCGTTGACAGGAACTCTGCGCAGCACCCTTGCGGCTCATAGGTCTCGGATTTGGTCGGTGGCATTTTCACCAAATGGTCATTTCCTTGCGTCTGGATCCGAAGATCGTACAGTAAGGCTCTGGAATGTATCGACGGGAGCCTTGCTTCTCACCCTTGTGGGTCATTCTAGTGGTGTAGACAAACTGGCATTTTCACCGGATGGCCAGCTTCTTGCCTCTGCTTGTTCTTGCTCTTACGCACTCCTTGACAACACAGTTAGGCTCTGGGATCCGTTGACAGGAGCCTCGCGTGGTATCCTTGGCGGTCATTCGACTTCGGTACAAGCAGTGGCATTTTCACCAAATTGTCAGCTCCTTGCGTCGGTGTCCGGGGATCGTACGGTACGGCTCTGGGATACAACTACAGGAGCCTCACGTACCACCCTTGAAGGTCATTCTAGGCAGGTCCACGGGGTGGCGTTTTCTCCGGATGGGCAGCTCCTTGCTTCTGCATCTTCCGACAATACAGTCAGGCTCTGGGATCTATCGACCGGAGGCTCGCGCAAAGCCATTGAGGGTCATTCTTCGTTAATCGAGATGGTGGAATTTTCACCGGACGGTCAGCTCCTTGCCTCTGCATCTAGGGATAAGACAGTAAGGCTCTGGGATCCATTGACAGGAGCCTCGCGTAGCACCCTTGAGGGTCATTCTGATATCGTTTTGGCCGTGACATTTTCTCTGGATGGCCAGCTCCTTGCTTCTGGATCTGATGACAACACAATACGGCTCTGGGTTCCATCGACAGGAAGCTCATATGGCACCTTTGGGGGCCATTCTGGTTCCGTTATCGCAGTGGCATTTTCGTCGAATGGTCAGCTCCTTGCATCAGGATCTAAGGATACTACTGTCAGGCTCTGGGATCCATTGAAAAGAGTCTCGTACAGCACCCTTATGGGTCATTCTAAGGAGGTCATTGCAGTAGCATTTTCGTCAGATGGTCAGCTCCTTGCGTCCGCCTCTTTGGATAACACAGTGAGGCTCTGGAATCCAGGGACAGGAGCCTCGCGCGGCACCCTACCTCGAAATGGTACTGCTGTTCATTCAGGTGGAATCGCATTTTCTCCAGATGGCCGATTGCTCGCCTATTCCAATATTGACACCATCAGTCTGTGGAATACGGAAAGCAGAGAAATATTTCAGACGCTTCATACCGAGAGGGAAATTAGAACTTTATCTTTCACCAGTAACAGTTCATACCTCAATACAAATCATGGGATAATACAGTTTACACCCCTTATTCAGTACGAGAGTCAATCTCAAACAAATTCAATCCGATGCCCACTACAAGTTAGCAGGAATTGGGTGTGGTGGGGTACGGAAAACATACTTTGGCTTCCTCCTGATTACCGTCCTGCAGGTAATTACGTAGCAGTTCTACATAACGTTCTTGGAATCAGTTGTGAGTCAGGTAGAGTTATTTTCATTGAATTTGACCCCGAAACTATGCCTCTGGGTAAGTCTTTTTGATAAGATGGTCTATTAAATGGTCTAACGCACATGCAGCCTCAGTTCTGTGAAAAACACCAGTTAATTTCGAAGTTATGATTTATGATTGTGCTTTTTGTTTCGTTTGATTTTGGTGATGGGCGCAAAGTTGGGCTGTTGGTAATTGGACTGTAGCGGGCATGATCGTTCCGGTGGTAGTAAGCAGTTGTGGGGTGTCGGAGCCTATTTCAGTTACATAGCTGCAGGGTTGTTACGTACGTTCGAAGGGAATTTGTCACAACCGCTTTATTTGTGGCCTCGGCCCAGGCTCTTGGAGTGGCAGGGGTGTGATTGGCTGTGAACTATTATTAAGCATATCATGTGATACACGTGTGAAAATTTGAAATTTAAACTCTATATACAATTATACAGAATCATGCATCACATCACGTGCTGTACTCCATAGTACTCATCCATCATATACTTCATCACGCCAAATATACTTGAGCCTGAACCGAGGCCACTTTATTTGTCCGTCCAGAAAGTCTATCATCATACCATGTGATCCAATAATGATGGTACGTACGGTGGGGGCAGGGATGCTACCGTGCTCTACCGATACTTTATGTTGGCGGTTGCAATGCAGAATACAATATGTTCCAGTCCAGTCACGGAGGATGTCCCTCCGCGGAGAGACTGGTTCATTCACGGAGTGTACCCCTGCTAGTGTTCCTAAGCGGCCCGGCCCGGGTCAGAAGCCGCCCGACCGGCCGCCCGGCCTGCACGTGATTTAAAAAGCCTGCATCGGCCTGCATAAACCTTAGTCTGGTTGATGGATGGAATACGGCAATGGCAGGGCTACGATGATTGAGTTGGATATGGTTTCTGTTTCGTACTTTGGAGACTTTCTTAGTAAACAAAATATTCTGTTTAGGCTTAGTCCGCAAAGAAAAACCGCCAAGCCCGGGCTGCCCGGCCCGGCTCTCATTTGAAAGCCGCTTAAGAACACTGACCCCTGCACTCCACCTCCGTGACTAGACTGGTTCATTCGCGGAGCATACATACAAAGTGCTAATTACACTCCACGCCGTTGTGCAACTACATTACACTATGCTCCATATCCTAACTTGAAACCAGTTCTTCTTCCTTGATGCCTTCTTCCTCGATGCCTTCTTCCTCTACATGGTCCTCTTCATCCTCCTCCTCGCCCACATCCTGCTACTCTTCAAGACCCTCTCCTTGCTGAATATCCAGTATTGTCTAATCGCTTTCGTGGTTTTCCACTGAGCCATCGCAAAACTATACCAGTCGCTTTCGGGCTCTTTCAGACTTTCACCGGCGCGAAAGCAAACCCAGAAGGTGTCAGGACTCAGACGGGAGCCAGCATTGAAAGTATGTCAAACTTTCAGGCTTTTCGCCGGCTTTCGCTACATACTTCCTTTCACGCAGATACACATTCATGTTTTCTTGCAGGTGACGCTGCAGCAGTATACTCAAGGTTATCTGGCACAGTACATTCAAGGTTCAGCCGCCAGCAAAGAGGTCAGAAGCTCTGGTCTGCAAACGAAGCTCAAGTACTGACCGGTATCCGAAGCTCAAGCTTTGGCCAGCGGTACAGCTCTAGCCAATATAGAAGCTCTTGCCAGAATCGAAAGCTCTGGCCAGCAGACTTGCCAGCCTCCTGGCATCCGGACTTAACTGATTGTCTGATCCAGGCATCCCAATAGTCCGTCCCGTCAGTCGAAAACCTCGCCCGAGACCAGACTAAAGATTTTCGGGCTCATGATTCCAGGACTGGACGGAGCAGGGTGCTCCATATCAGGACTACAGGACTGCGGGACCCTACAGTCCGTTGATTGGCCCCCACTGAGACATTGATATCTGATTTTGTTGTTGTTGTTTAATCATACTGTATTCACTGTCATTAGAGTATGACAGGACCTTAATAACCCCCTCCGCCTCCGGGTGAGCTGGCTAGACAGCGGAGCTCCCCCCTCGCTACCTGTCGTCCCCGCTGACAAAAGAAAGATGAAAACAAAGAAAGGTATAAATCCATTACCGCCGCCGCCCCCCGCACTGAGCTCTACGCCCTCTCCTGAGCCCTGAACCCTGAGCACACTCCATACCAGTGTTGTCAACCGTCCCGTCCGTCCTGAGCTAGGACGGAACGGCGCCGTCTTTTTTGAGGCCGGACGGGGACGGACGGAAGGGACGGCCGTTAACGGTAAATTTCCGTCCCCGGCCGTCCCCGGCCGTCATCGGCCGACATCCATTGATGATTTGCGAGTCATCATACATAATAGATATTCAGTTATAATAAGTACATTTCTCCACTATCTTGACTGTGAAGCAAGATCCTTTAACATCTGCTCCATCCGAACCTGAATGCTTACTACTAATTGAGAGTCTAGAAATATAGATAAATCAATTTATATCTTGTATCGCGCACTCTACAGTTTCAATATATATATTAATAGTAACCGCCCGATGTCGGCCGGTGACGGTGAATGTCGGCCGACATGCCGTCCTCAGCGGGCGAGGACGGGACGGACGGCCTTGGCGCCGTCCCGTCCGTCCTGCCGATATTGCGGACGGTTGACAACACTGCTCCATACCGCCATTTCATTTAGGCGGGAACTTCCCAAATTCAGTAGCCGCCAGGAAGTCCACTACTGCTTGGTCACACTCTTCCATGGAAAACAGCTCAGATATCTGTACTTGTTTTCATCTGCCTGCTTTCCAGCCTGTCAATATTCGCTCCGCCTTCCAGAGCGCTGTCTGCTGGTCTCTCCACCGTCTGTAGTGGCGGAAGAGGTGCTCCCGTGTGTGGGACAATGTCCCTGTACACCACCAGCATTTGTCGTCATCTTGGTGGCCAAATCGTTTTTGAATGACTCCAGTAGCTGCATGCCCAGACTTTGGTAGGTGGAACCTGGCAGCCAGCGATTTCACGCTTGTCATCGGGACAGATCTCTTGGTCCCTGCCTTGCCATTGAGTTTGTAACTGAAGTGCTTGCTGCATCTGTCTGCCACCCAGTTCGCTCATCAGCAAAAAGCGAAATTGGAATCCTAAAATCGACCCCAAGCACCGATCCGTCTCCACATTCTCCAGAAATTATCTGATCGACTTAGTTACAATCTTCCACCATGATTCGAAATTTTCAATGATGTGATTGTGTCGTCATGACATTTCCAAATATTGTTTAGTTATTTAAGTTGTTGTTGTTGTTTAATCATACTGTATTCACTCTTACTAGAGTATGACAGGACCTGAATAACCCCTTCCGCCTCCGGGCGAGCCGGCTAGATGGCGGAGCTCCCACCCCGCTATTCTTCATCCCCGCTGACAAACAAAAGCTACAAGATGGACCAGAAATGCAACGACAAGAAAAGAACAGAAAAGAGAAGAAGAGAACTTATATAACTCCGCTGCCGCCTCCCCCCCGCACCTGAGTAAGCCTCAATGCCCGCTCCACACTGCCATTCATCTGGGCGGGAACTCCCTGACTTCAGTAGCGGCCAGGAAGTCCACCACCACTTGGTCGCATTCTTCCATGGTAACCAGCTCAGAGAATCTGCACATGTCGGCATCTGCCTGCTTTTCGGCCTGTCACTTTTCCCATCGCTGTCCAGAGCACTTTCTGCTGGTCTCTACACCGGCTGCAGTAGCGGAAGACTTTCTCATGCGTAGGAGCCGCTAACCCGTCGCACAATGATCATTCATCGTCTACCCAGTGGTCGATCCGTGTTTGGTAGACTCCAGTCGGCGCATGGCCAGACATAAACCAGTAGAACCTGCTAGCCACCAACTTCACGCTTGTCATCGGAACAGGTCTCTTGGTCCCCATTGTCCTGTTGAATATGGAGCTGATGTGCTTGCTGCACTTGTCGCCCTCCCACTTCCACTTGGCTGCTATCATTTTCTCACAGATATGTCTCGCTCTATTCGAGGCCAAGGGGTACAGCCGCGCTTTCTCGCTCATTCTGCTTGCATCTCGGGCTACGTCCACCTCACGGTCTGCTACTTTGTTTCCGATGATGCTGGAGCATGCAAGGACCCAGTCGATCTTGGTTGCAATGCCATGTGCAAGAAGAGTCCACACCCCTCTGTTGATACGTTTCGCCAGTCGCTGGTAAAGGCCCGGTTCCAGGTGTGTCATTGATCGAATTTCTGTCTGTCAGTTGCTGAAGACTGGCACAGTCTTGACTCTGTGTCTCTGCGATGATTCTCCCTTTTCGATTGCCACATCATGTTCAAGTCCATTCCCCCACATCTCGGCATCGAAGACCTTCATCCGTCCTGGGCCGAGATAGCTTCTACGGAACCTCGATTGATATCCTCGTTTCCACACTGCAGGGGCTGTCACTCACCCAGAGTTGGAGCGCAATCCATCTCCCCACCACATCCAGATTTGGGCTCCGAATTCAGCTTCATTCTCTGTTGCCCAGCTCTGCGTGGTTCTCTTGGCTGCGGTGGCGTTGTCCAGTATTTTGGCTGAGTACCAATTCTTGGCCCGGCCCAGGCCATTTCATGCCATGGGTTGTCTGCTCAGGCTCCTGCTCTGTTCTGACTACTGTGCATATCGGTGCCCAAGAAGAGGGGTTTTGGCGTAGCTCCTTTAGCTTGCTGCTGTATCTGTTTGCTGGTCTTACTGCGAATCTCTGTTGTGTGGAGTCTGGGATTCCCAGGGCATGTGTAAGCCCTGCCTCTTTCAGTAGTGCACCCCGCGAGCTCGGGGAACACATGTCCATGATGGACATACATTGTCAATTGAGCAGGCGTTGGAGGTCGTCGAGGTTGCCTACTTCTTTTGCATCTAACCAGCGTCTGATTCCATATAGTGTTACTACTTGGAGGCTCGCCACATGCATGGCACATATGCTCTCAGGAACACCGCAGTCGGTCTTTGTGATGGTTCGGAGTCTAGCTTTTGATTCCATTGCTTTCTAGGTGCATCCATTGTGCTCCTCCTTCAATTGCGGATGTGCATCCGTCCAGATGCCCAGCCAACCTGTTGCCTTTTTGTGGATTGATATAAACCTGTTCCCGACTCTTATCTTTGCTGGCAGTTGCGGCCAGTGGTATTGGCTGTTGGCTCGTCATGGGATTAACAAAGCTCTCTTCGTCTTTCCAGTGTCAAACTTTAGCCCTGGTCTACTTCCCCACTCGATGCTCGTTGCTTCCCATCTTTGAAGTATCATGACCACCTGGTTGACAACATATCAAGTTGTCCCACACCTAAGGTCGTCTACAACGGATAGCCTTTTGGCCTCTGGTACCGACTTGTCGACACAGTTACTGGGTCCTGAAGTGTTGATATCAAAGACGATCGGTGAAATCTGCGAGCGTTATGAGACCCCTGCTTCAGCTCGGTGTCATAAAAGCACATTCAGTCGATTATCATCTCCAACATTTTCTTTGAGAGAATACTCCCCATCCATCGTATAAGATTTCAATTCATTTGCGAGACCTTCCTTATGTTGAGTTGCCCTCAATTCGCCACCCATGGGAAGACTGCCTTAATGTCCATGAGAAGCATGCCTGTTTGGTGGCCATTGGCCCAAGGTTCATGACCTCTGGCAACCATGATGGCCGCCAGATTGATGACTAACCATCCTTGTCTACATCGGAATTTTCCATTGCTCACTAACCCTCTTCTTTCAGCTTCTTCTGTGAGCAGCTCCAGAACCACTTTCTAAACCGCTATCCCAGGCAGCCATCAGCGATACCGAGATGTAGGCCATCATCTTAGTATAGTTGTGGTTGCCAGGCTTCAGAATCACTACTGCAAATATCTGGTTCCCTATGGCTGTGGGTCTTCCCATGTCCATGGCTGTCGAGGTCACCCTCAGGGTCCTCTCTTTGTCCCTCTTCCTGTCCAGCTTTCTGGTTCCAAAAGAGTGCTTCTCTGGCCCAAGAGCTTTCTTGACTGACTGAGAATATATAGCTCGCTTAACTGCTTCCTCAGTGACACGTATATGTGCCCTTCCTGCTGGGGACTGTTTGAAGTTCTGGTCTCTGTCGCCAGGGGGAAACAATCAGGACCTCAGCATGTCCTCAAACTCAAATGATGTGTTTGTTTGCTAGCCCTCTTTGCCTGTTGGAGCTGGTACAGTCATACCTGCAGGAGGGTTCGCATATTGTTCCGCTCTCTATACCTCGGCTTGCCAAATGTTGTCCAGGGAATCACTTGACATTATCGTGTTTGACTGCCCAATCAACTTCTGCAGGACTGCGTGTACCCTGGCGGCCTGCTTCAAGTTACTTCTGTTACGGGGATGTTTATTCCTTAGTAACTATACATCCCACTAGTATCCCGTGATACTTAAGTATGTACCACGTACAAGGCCTGAGATATTATACCTTTTCTATGCTTATCTCCGAACAAGGCTTAACTGGCAACCAATGAAGATCGGATACGCAAAGGGGACAGATGGTTATCGTAGATTTCGAAGCTTCATAACTTAACGTAACCAAATTGAATTGTGGTGTTCAACAATGTTGACAATACATATATCTCTGGAAACTAATTTTTAGCGTTCAATTTTGCACGTCATGTTGTTTCTTTCTTGAATTGATTGTTGGTTGTAGGTAATTGGTTGACTCATCCTTTACGAGTTCGATGCAAAGAATCCGTTTGAGAATCTTTTGATATCTTTTTCAGATATTTCTCTGGTCCTATTGATCATGCGATGTCTCTTGGAATAGAAGAAACTTCTCGATCGCCAGATGCCCTTGGTTCTTGAGCACCTGTGTGTTCTTTGTTCATAACCGTATCCGGAACTAATTCCGAATTTGCAATTGTTGATGGGAATATTCTGAATCGCATAAAATATCGTAATGCCATTTGCAGGTGGATTAATTGTGATATCCACCAAATGCAATGTACGGCAAATGGATACTGGTGTTCCTTGAAGGTATTGATTAATTTCCGAAACGGCTACAACAATATGTCTGCTTCGTGTTCAAAGGTACTACTGATGCTAGATGTGGGGCTGCCTTCACAAAAAGCTAATAGTAATTATAATGATAATATATAAAGATATCATAAAACTTGATAATATTTTAACGTCTCCTTCGCTGGTAGATTTTTCTGACTGTTCCCTGCTACAGCTTGTTCGTTTCAGTTCCGGAACAATTTGATCTCTTCATAGTCATGTTCGACGATACTGTCCATTCTTGCATGCTATGATTCCGTTGCTTTATGATTGGTCAATAGCGATCGCAACTTAAATTGTTCCAAATGCGCCTGGTAAAAGGTTGCCCCGCCTGCCTTATGTCATTGTGTTCATATCATGTGGTTCCAAAGCATTACGCTCCTGATGAAAATCAGGCCATCCATTATATTAAATCATTTCAGACATCCTATCAGATCAAACATCCACTTGAACATGTTGCTGTAACCATTCCATATCAGATAGTGGGAACCCCTCTCGCCTTAAGGTTATTTGAGGTGGCTTTAAATTGCAATGTAGCTTATCATATAGATGAAGCAACAACCTCGCCATCTAGGGTATGTGATTTCTTGCATGAGAGATTTATATGGCGACCAACCAATACTATGCCGACGTAGCGTCTTGACATGTATACCTCGTATTTCATTAACCTGTTATGGCATTGCGATGCATACTAACTCAAATCAATGAGCAGGGTCGCTTTCGGCCTCTCAGTTTCAGCCAATGCCAGAATGTCCCCAGACGCAGCATGCTTAGGCTCCGTCAGTTCCGTCAACCGGGGAGTGCCACAGTTGTTTCTATCTCCTGACATGAGAGGCTTCAGATCCCACGTTCTTGCATTTTGTTTATTGTCTGCTGCACACGCAAATCTGTATAAGTGCAACTCAACTCTGTGTTGTCCCGCTAGATACAGTATAGTAGGACTGGTCAAGAATCACCCGCACTAAACAGGTTTTTTACTCAGTAGCAAGGCAAGAAGATTGCATCATTCTAAGCATCAGCAAAAAGTGAAATTGATTTCTGAAAATGGACCCCACACACCGATCCTTCTCCATATTCTCCACAAATATTCCGAGCTTCTTATTTGCAATCATTGACCATGCTTCGAAGCGTTCAATGATGTGATCGTGTAGTCGCGACATCTTAAAACGTGTTCATTCATTTAAGCTAATTTATTCCACTTGTTTCTTTCACGTTGGTCATCTAGATTTTAATTGTTTCGACGGTTTTTCAAACTGTTCCATCGATTTCGAGAATATTCTTAACTATTTAATCCCTTGAGACATCGATTATACACAAGCTTGCACAACCCCCATTACAACAATTATGACACCCAGAGGAAACACATCAGATTTCGATATGTCCCTGCAACGATTACTTCCAGCATGAAGTCGAATAATCTACATGTAAAACAAATTGAAAGCATTCAAGTGAATCGTGTTGCTCAGGTACAACTGGGAGCTGTCTGGCTGCGGCGTCAGCGGAAGAAGGTGTACAGCTCCTGGGATCGCGCTTATAGGGACGATATAAGTGGTTCCGACGCCGAAAAGAGGCCTATGACGGTAGCTTCCACCGCGCAAGGGGTGGATCGGAGATTTATCCCTCTCCTCCACAATCATCATACCAGCAGTCTGACATATCGGCTATGTCGCAAACATCTGAACCAAGGCAAGAAGCCCTTTACCGCTCGATTCAGCATCCTCGACGACCAGAAGACTCTTCAACCGCGCTGGAATGCGTCCGGCAGTCGACTTCAAGTGGCTATCCGGACCGGTCCCCATCCAGAGAAGCACTGTATCATTTTTGGTGGCTTAGGCATTGTCCACCTTGTGGACCCAGTGTAACGAACCATATGAACTGCTTGCTCATCGCATTGAAAAGACGTCACCGGAAATGCTACTGCGTTGTTCCGAATGTAATTTGCATTGTTGAGACGACTGAAGTACTGATCGTGATCGACGTAGTCTGTGAAGTCGGCAAATCTCTTGAAACACCAAGCATTGTGATTCTGTAGCTCCCCTTTTGGCATTGCACACCACTCGGCCAAGTCAACAAGGGTCTTGATTTCCGGTCATGGCATTTTCATCATTCGCTTGATAGACCCTTTGGTTAGAGGCATCTCATCGTGGCGATGTTGTTTTGCAGCGTTTGCATTTAGCTCTCGATACTTAAACACCTCCTTTCGGGCTTCTGTTCGCGAAATCTGGAATGCGGCCTCATGACGATTCGATTGTTCGTAAGCTTGTTCATGATCCATCATCGCATGTTCTTGGAGTTCAGAGCTTACATTTGAGAGGTTGCCAAGCTGGCGGATATTGTCAGAGAAGTGGTTCAGGGGATGCATCTTCACAAAGTTGAAATCCGATTCGTCGACAAGTTGTTGCACAATTTCTGACTCGATCTGCATTTTATGTTCATCAACGCGACGACGCTTTGGAGCCGCAGAAAGATTGTTCCAAGCGGGGTCACTCTCCCGTTCCTTCTGTCTGTCCAAAGTAAGCTGCTTTTTCAAGGCTTCCAAGACCTTCTTGGTAGATTTACTGGCGTGGAATCGACTGAAATTATCCCCGTGACAATGAAACTCCTCCAGATAACCCTCCATGTACTAGATTGTGGCCTCAGTATGGTACTGGTACTGTGCCATAAGGTGAAAATACACTAAGTTCTTGACCAACAACAGGGTTTCTGTGAAGGGAATCCTTTGGCTCGTCGAAGGGTTTAAACGAGTCGCCGGGAAAACTGGAACAATCACACGTCCGAATTCTTTCATCTCCTTACCAATCCATTGCGTCACCTTACTATATTGCTTGTTGAATCTCGGGAAGCCAGGATATGGACGCATCATCGCCCAGAGCTGGTTGAATGTGTCGATCTTGTAATGTTGTTCGAGGAAGGACGTTACCCAGTCCATCGAATGCTTAAGCATACCGAGATAGACGGTATCAAGAATATCGGGTACGATAATAGTCGTCGGAGAGATGCATTTCATATTCCAGAAGACGCCTTCTGATGTTTCAACCACTCGATCTTCCACGTATTGTATTGCTCCCTGTCTCTCCGTCTCATCTCCATGAGTCGCGAGTGTCATTTTTTGGAAGTATAGCCGATCATCTCTCAATTGCCACCACAATGAATTCCCTTCTCCAAGCGACCATTTTGGTCCTTCGCACACAGGGCAATGGGGCTGCTTGATTGAATGCAAGTGAATGTTTTCGAAGTAGTCAGCCATCCAAGCACAGATAACAGGATAACATTGCCGCATCCGATCATCCGCACAAAGCATAAGCTTTCCAGAGTTGAACAGCGTGTCGAGACGACGAAAATTAAGCTCGAAGACCATCCTTAAAACCTCTCGATTGTGGGTTTGTTGTTGCTTCACGGCAGTTGTATTTCCATGTCCTTTAAAGTGATATTTCGGCGGAATGGGAAGATGGGCAACAAGGATGCTTGCTAGATTTGAAGGCTGTGATCTAATCGTCGAGTCAATGTTTCGGAGACTCAAATATACTGGCCATTCCTTGTTGTCGCCCGAATAGTTGGTAAGATGAGTCTCGTCTGAACTGCCGAATGGAGGGTCAATCGCAGCTCCAAGCGGCCGACGTAGCTAATGAAGCGATCAAAATGATCGTAGCTATGATGAAATTCAACTAACGTACCTGTTCATTTCACAACCAGTCACTTGATTTCACCTCTCAGTAGATACGTTCCTCAGCATCATTGAATTCCTTTGCTGGAGCATACGACATATGTTCCCTGAATGCAGGCTGTTGCATGAGGAACTCAATGCATTCAACAGGATTGCGGTAAAAGAAACATGTGTAATCATCAGCGTGAAGATTGTTTGGATCGGCCAAACGATTGTAACACACTTTGCCGGATTTCCATGAGTCGAGGCCCATAGCGTTGGACATCTGTTTCGACGTTTTGAATAAAGTGTGGGACGAAGTGAAGTTGCTGACGGTTGCCATTGTAGGGTTCCTGAAACTCTCGTCGATAGCAGCTCTGAAGAACTTGTGCTTGATGCACCAGTGCGCTAATCGATACTCCTCCGTGCAAGAAAATGGTGACCATAGATCAATTTCATCGTCGAAGATATCGAAATACTCGTTAGTAATAGGCTTGCCGGCTAGAGGGTTGTTCAAGTGTGGAGTACCACAAATACGTGTCCGAACTGGAGGTTGCTCTGGATCGATACATGTATTCTCGCTGTCGGCTTCTGCATCGCAGCAATTATCATCGGAAGGGTGAAGAACAGGGTCATGATGTGGTTCATAAACGAATGGAAGTTGAATACTATCGTGCTCGATCGCAAAACCATCATCTGGAAGTTGTTTGGCTGATACGTATAATATCCTTTCTTTGTAGTCGCGACGGAGGTGAGTGATGTAAGCACCGATCTATGGGTACGTTTTCGAGCAGTAAAGACACTGCTGACGAGAATCCATGTTTAGTTAGCAAAATGCACTGTCGCAACAACGTTAAGAAGCATCTCGACGGTGTTTCACCTACTCACACCATTACAAGGCGGCTGTCCTCGGAAACAGCGGCACCTCGATTTACAATTCCAAAATGGTGTCCTACCACTCTCGTCGGATATCTCTCATCCTCCTTTACACGTTTGGGAAGTGCTTAGTCGCTCTCTCAAGTTCAACATCCCTTCGATGTCAAAAAACATACCGCATCTGCATTCAGCTCATCACGGCCATTGTTTTGCACCCTCACAAGACCCTTCATCACCCATTGCCTGATTTATGGTTGACGCTGTATGGTAAGTTCGTACCTTACATGAAGCGTACATTCTCCTTAGATACCGACTGTAACGGGCGGGGTCGGGCGTAGGTGATATTGGTAACACTAATGTTATACTGAAAGCGGGGCAAGAGGCTCGAGGTTCGTTTCGAGGGAATCAAGACAAGACAAGAGTCGAAGCTGTTTCAAAGTCGTAACTTGCTTTGCTATACAAGAGAACGAGTAAAGAGAGAAGAAAAAGGAAATCCTCCACCACCAACAACACTCTCTTTATATACAATCCGTCCGTCACCCTCGAACCATTACTCATGCTCCGATGTACTGTCCGAATCTCATCCCATGATCTTACACACCACTCCACTATTCCTTATCATAACAACCACGCCACATCACCCGACGTCACAGCACCTCAGACCACTTCTTTATCTTTCTAAATTATACCGCCTCCCTCTTACCGCTTCCTCCGCGTCTTCCAACGTCTCCGTCCTTCCGTAACACAATTCCTTTGACACCACCAAAATCTCCTCCCATTATCTCTAAGTATTCTTGTACCTATCTGCGCCGTGACAGTATCCCCCCCTTAAGCTCGAGGTCCTCCGAGAGCATTTTCCAATGGTCCAGGTTTCCGGGGGTATCGTTGATGAAATTCCTCCAC
>Ga0307514_10000278_pt1 | contig 131550 bp, 120 predicted proteins | sample 16_EM_MG_FD_203088 | JGI IMG/M metagenome (GOLD analysis project Ga0307514, IMG submission 203088) | Populus trichocarpa ectomycorrhiza microbial communities from riparian zone in the Pacific Northwest, United States - 16_EM | ecosystem: Host-associated > Plants > Roots > Unclassified...
CACCAGCTTCTTTATGTATCTTGACTGAGTGTTTTAGTTAGAGATATATTATGGGCGAATGGTGAGCAGAAGCTTGTAAATATCGGTTGATAAACAGATGTATAGCAGGCGCAATAAAGCTTTTGGCGAGACAAATAAATTTTACTCCTGTGTGAGCGAACAGTGCAATAATATTACTGCGCTTGGCTTTACCACAGGGCCAAGTCTCACTCTGGCAGAAAGACTTCCAGTAAGTTCAAATCATAATGAAAACTACTTTCGATGGCAGTAAATCTTGAATGGACAATTCAGTAAAATGAGCGTCAACAGAGTGTCAACGATTTGTGGTCATGTAAGTACGGCAATTAAACAGTGCTTGGGTCGCTGTTAGGCAGAACCGATGTATTGGCAGGTTTTATTGGTAAAAGAGACAGCCACATGGTCATCGCCCCATTCTGAGAATGAGTGTCAACGGAGCGTCAACGATTTGTGGTTATGTAAGTACAGTAATTAAACAGTGCTTTGGTTGCTGTTAGGCATAATCAATGTATTGGCAGCTTTTATTGGCAAAAGAGATAGCACTACGGTCATCGCCCCATTCTGAGAATGAGCGTCAACGGAGCGTCAACGATTTCTGGTCATGTAAGTACGGCAATTAAACAGTTCTTTGATCGCTGTTAGGCATAATCGATGTATTGGCAGCTGTTATTGGCAAAAGAGACCGCACCATGGTCATCGCCCCATTCTGAGAATGAGCGTCAACGGAGTGTCAACAGTTTTAGTTGTTGCATATTTGGTAATCAAGTCATCGCGCTAATCTTCGCATTCATAACGGAATTATTGACCGCCATTATTGGCAAAAATACAATATACGAAAGGTAAAATACTGATTCCAAATTAATCTATATTGCAAGCTGCAAAGCATACAAAAACACATTATTGGTTGTTGAAAACGCCATTTTAATATGATACAATTAACAAACTCCAAAAACAAGAGCCTTATTTGAATCTATAGATGGACCTGCTGGGCGACCTGCTGACAACCCGCCCAATTCAGACATGTTGGGAGTTTACCTTTGATCCGTATCCGAGTTGACGGTTCGGGATTATTGACAACCCGGACAGCCAATTTGGCAACGGTTCGGTTTGCACCCGGACCCGGACCCGAAGTGAGGGTCAGGAACCGTTGCTAACACTACTTGCAGACACCTTAATTTCCTTGCCTTCATAAGCTGTGTGTTAGTCTGAAGTAAGGGATTTACTCGGCCTCGTTGCCAAGTATTCCGAGGTCGCACGGATCTTTCAATTCACTCCTCAGAGCGCTTCAATATCTGATCCAATCGATGATCTTCTGTAAGATCCCTTGGCGTCAGATAGACTGCGTTCTCAGATCAGATCTGCTGAGCTCTATCGGGATGAACTGTCCCAGAATCATCTCCTAAGGGTGCTGATTGTTCGCGCTTTTGAAGATTATTGATATAAAGGATCAATCCCTGTTCCAAACCAATAACCGATGCGAGCCACCACACCCACTGAGCCATGAATATCTGCCCGGTTCTGCTGGCGTGAGATATAACCCTCTCGAGGGCGTATAAAACAATGTCGTTGTCGTTCTCGAAGGTAATGGTCATTCGTATTGTAATGAATCGAAAGGTGCGGGGATGCCGCTACACAAAGCTAATAGATTCTATTTATAATGATAATAGGTATAGGTATCATAAAAACACAATAATAAATAAGGATATTTCTCAGCAGGTAGGTAGCGTTCTTTCGTAGCTGTTTGAGCTTGCTTTCTTCATTGCCGGAGGAATGTGATCTCTTTTATAGCTCGTGCCCTACTACCTTAGGCCCAAGTCCTTGACACATTGCTATGATTAAATCCCTCAATGATAGCCAGTTATCTGTGCGACTTATTGGCGATGCCCGGTAGATATTGTTGCGACGTATTTGGTGGCGCCTGCCAGATCTGCTCGTGCATCGACAAAGGAACACATATCCTATCGCTCATTATTCAGACCATCACTTTAACTTAGACATCTCGGTTTCGAAGAGTTTATTCGATAATTAAACAGGCTTATTGGACTACCAGTTCAGTGCTGCAACATATAGTATTATGACACGTAATCATTGCGAGCATTGACGGCGCAAATCAATCCACAGTAATCGCTTCAGGTTTCCAGGCAATGCCATAAATCCCTCAGCTACGTCATGCTGAGGGAGACAATTCTCGTGATAACGGGGTGTGCCGCACTGGTTATCCTACCGTTACGGTCAGGCAGTGAAGAGCCCTCATACTCGCATTTACTATCAGCTGTCGTGCACACCAGGTGCATGTCCCACATAGTATCAGAAGTCTCTAACGACCTGGCCTCACTTGAAACTGGCCGACTGTTGAATTCTTCTTGTGACTGATGCACCCCCGCTAAACGGTACATCACTGGATTGCATAGATGTCTCAAGCGTGGTATGTTCTTGTCCATGACCATCGTAAGTACCATTATCACTGTTAAGGGAGAACCCCTAACATTAATAACGTACCTGGATTCTCATTGGGCTGTTTCCATGTTCCCTGATAGGTTCCAAAATTCTGATGAAGCATGGCAATGCACAGTTAGAACAGTGCTGTCCCTACTCCGGAATCTTGAAATTACTGGTCCCAGCTCGAAATGGAATTTTGCTGACGAATTCTGGAGACGATATAATCCTGTGTGGACAGCCTAAGTCAGGGGTTATCCAGAACGAGTCACGATTGCTCCAGTCTCATATGGCTCATGCCCGATGTGAGAATATCCTAAAGGTGCACTGATGTGGCATCCAACTTGGCCAGCACAGGATAACTCAAGAGAATAGCCTATTTCTTTAGAGCTTCTAGACGAAACAAATATTGATGTTCTGCACACTCTTCATGTTGATCCAATCTGCAACCCGTTCAGGAAATTCCCTCTCTGCATTGCCTATCAGCTTTTGCAGCCTAATGAATTGCAACAGCTGATCCTGGGTTTAGTTACAGTCTTACTGCACTGGATGCTCAAATACTTGAAAGCTAGAAATGTCGAGGATCAATTTAACAATCGATTCACATCAGTACCAGCATATCCAGGCCTCCAGCGCTTCTCTAAACCATTCGATTCCATGAAATGCAGCTCGTGGCAGGGCAAAGAGATCTGGGGTATGATCAGAACACTGTCAGTGAAATGGGCTTCAATTGATAACTGCTTCAAGGATGATGGGGAAACCGGGGTGGAAATATCCTCCGATGAAATGGTACTATGAGCAGTGCAGGTATTATGGAAATGCTCACTACTTGTCAGCCAACAAAATCACTCTATCCAATCCCTCACAGAACTAGAGGATGCACTGAAGCGACTTTACATGAAGCAAGGTGCCTGGGGAGATGAGAAAGTGAGAAAGTCAGTGAAGGCCCAAATGGATGAACAGTTTGCCACAGAATCCCACCAGTTATGAGAACAAAAGATTCATACAATCCTTGCTGCAATGGAAGTAGAGGTGTAGGGGGCAGAAAATGTTACTATCTCAAAATGATGGCAATTTCAGGTTCCATTGAATAGAGATTTACAAGTTGAAACTAGATTGTCAGAGGATAATCGCAACAGGGCAATCGAGTGATTGGCGCACGAAATCCATCAGGTAATACCTGTCAAAGGGAAACTGTGCGATAAATTATTCCACTATCATGAGCGACAACTATTACAAAAGGTCAGGACTAAGGCACCCGGTCCCAGAACCAGATTACCACAAAACTTGCTCAAATAAAGATGGCTGCAAATGAAGAGGTAGCTCGGGGGGTAAACTTGACCGCCCACATAGGTTTACGATTTCAACTCCATGTATCCAATGCTGAGACGGAAGCCACTGCCAGGAGTATCGCTGATAATGACTGTATTGTGAGCCAGCTGGCGAGAGGGATTCATTGTATCTCATTGACCGAGCAGATGTGGTTCAAGCAGGAATTGTCCATCAGCTTGATCAAGTTTAAAGCTTGATGGCAGGGAATCAGCGTTCAGAAGTTCCAGAGAACCTATGAACATTGTGTAATCCATTTCGGATATCCACACATGCATCTCGTGAGCCATAAGTCAGTGGCAATTTGGCGAGTGGGTTATGTCAACACTTTCAGCACCGACTTTTCAGAATGGCTACATATTGGCAAAGTGAAAGACCAATATTGATCTACCAACAAAGTCAATTACATTGGACGGATTGTGTAGCACAATGGCTGCTCTACTGGTCTTCACTATATGGGACAGACATTCTCATGTCTTGCCCTGCAAGGCTGGTTCGATATTGACTCGGCAGCTGTGGTAAACGAACAATCCGCTGCCAATAAACGGCAAAATCTTCGCAGCACCTATCTTTTACACCAGCATTATCTGGAAGATCCATTGATCTGTTCAGTGTCAGCACAAGTTCATCATTTGAGAGAAACTCATGTCCGCAGATTGTGCAGATGTATGAATTTAACCTCACTCAGAGATACATCAAAAGAATATCAAATTCTCAACTTTGGACAGCTATTCCGGTCACAAATTAAGAAGATCTGGGGACACCAAGTTTATGAACTGGTGCTTGGATATCATCGAATTTACTCTTTTACATTATGTTGATCCAACTTCACAATGGGCTGTCATACTATGGTCAACCATTTCACTGCTCTACATCTATTGAGCGTCAGGGACATGATTACAAGGTAGAATATACCGATGCCAACCAATGGTTCATTCCTGAATCACATAACATCTGGGTCCAATATATGGACTGCAGCCTTGATTACACCTTCCAAGGCTGAGTTCCTTGTTAGCTTGTATTAGGGTTTAGCTGGACTCCGCTGAATCAGATCGTCTATTTTCCTCAGCAGCTGCCTGCTGGACAAACCATATCGACCATTTCTACAAGGTGCAAGAAGTCTCAACAATGGATATTACGTCCTCGAGTTCAGGAATATATAGTGGTAATTCTAACCAAGTACAAAAATCCGCATGGTTGGGCTAATTGTGTTGACGGGTTCATCCGGGTTGTCAAAGAGATTAATATGATGCATATTGAACCTGTCGGAGCAATTGTTGCACGGGCCAAGTTGGTGCCAGAGAACACAGCATCAGATTCAATCGATTGCGTCCGGCTTGTAACTTATTATGGGGATTTTGATACCTACGTGACTGTATATTCAGTTCCAATGCCGCAATCAAGTTGTGCAGGAGGAAGAGAGTTAGTTAATTGAATTGCACTATATGATATAAAGATTATAATAATCACTACTGGAGAGTATGGTGCCTGGTTCAAGATACACTGGAATAGTCTTGGAGACGCGGCCAATACTCCCAATAGCTCCGATATTTGCACATTCTAATAGTTTGAATTTGTAGCATTTCGCAGACAACCATACATTCTTCAGGATATTTTGAATTCTGTTCCACCATCTCCAGAACATTGAGAAGCACTTGTGAAGTAGCCTTGGAGCACCAGAAAGCTCATCGCTTTGCACTCAGCCTAGCTGGGAGCATCAGCACCCATCTGGAAGCATCAGTGTGGCTGTTCAGAGTTGCTGAGTTTTTCAGTTGTGACATCCAAACCATTTTACATTTTGCTGATGTACTGGGATTTGTACATTGGGTTATTGACAGTCCATGAACTCCTTCGTACATCCAGGTCTCAGTATACTGCTTGCAGCAAGCTTTCTCTGCTATATGAAGGTCAGTTTCAGGTCTTTCAAAAAGTCTTGAGATACATACATTCTCAAGTATCTTTGCCAAACCTGATCGCATTACCGACATCTTGTTGATTCTAGTATTGCCCACTTTTCGCCGAGTTTAACTTTTCTGAATGTCTGTACTTGCATTCTCTCTATTTTGCTGATCATGCTCATGGACTTCACAAGACTTTGTGCTGCCTTTTACACTGAGACTGCTTTCGAATGCACACAAAGCATGGTGAATTCTATGTGGCTGTTACGGGGGTTCACAATCATGAATCAATACAATATCTTATTGAATTAAGTACGGCCACCTATTTAAAATCTCTTCCTCTCCTCGTCTTGTCCTAACACTCAACCTCTTGTGTCTGTCAAGCAAGAGCGCCACAGGTCAAATCTCCTCCGCAGTTTGTCTCCCTCGTATATGAACATTAAACTTTCCTCAGGGGTAGGCATTGCTCGACCCACTCCTCGAATGGTAATGCACCGATGTTGAATTACCTCAACACAAGGTACTCGATATTCTCTAGTTCGCAGAAACGAAACACGTCACAGTAGGTGCGGATTAAACCAGCTTCATCCAGCTATTATAGTAGATCTCCGAACAACTTAGCAGTCCGTTGCAGATCATATTCAGAATGTGCCAGTTGTTGACCAGACCTATGTTCCCTTGTCTTGAAGGTGGATAAGAGATGTAATAGTGTTTAAAATGTAGCTGGAGTTCTTAATAATATTTCAAGATCGTCTTCGGTGTTCTCTGAAAGCTAATCTTGTTGATGATGTCCTCCTAATTCCTTTGACCAATGCTCCTTCTTTATAGCCATTGCTCTGCCTCAGGTGTGATAGCGTGATTTCGGCCACACCCTCTTGGCGCCCAGTGAAAACTTGCCACGACACACTCTGGTTGTCACGTCCCTGCCATGCGGTTTGCAAGCGTTACGCTCCTGATAACAATCAGGGCATCCATCGCACAATATCAGCTTATGCTTTCCCAACTCAGATATTCTTTGCAATTGTACAAGTGTTACGGGGGTAACAACACTTCTTAACAATATACTTAGTGACCTGTATATGTATTTAAATGCGTACGACCGTAGATCCTATTCCTTGCAAAGGTTCCGAATAACAGCGGCTCGTATTTCTTGGAGTGGTTTATTCCTCTCAGCTTCCTGTTTCTGATTCGCTGCTTGAAGGCGCTTAATTCTTCGAGCCTTCTTGAGTTGTGCCTTTGTCTGCGGTAAAGGGTTTACTCGATTACGTTGCAGACAACTTCGGTCCTGGAAGGAGTCCTGGATAACCCTTTCTGCGCTATCGAGGATTCGATCAAGACGTTGATTTTCCGTAAGATCTCTAGGAGTTGCCGACACCGATTTTCCTCTCGGAACTTGCGCAACTTGATCGGGGTGAATCTGATGTCCTACTGTTTCTGTCTCCTCTTCCGTAGGTATGAGAATGTTTTGCCGCTTTTGAAGGTTATCGATATGGATAGTCAATCCCTGCTCGAGACCGATAATAGAAGCTAGCCACCAGACACACTGTGCCACAAAGATCTGCTGAGTTCTTCTGGCGTAATAGATTATTTTCTCCAAGGGGTATACTATAACGTCGTTATCGTTTTCGAAGGAAATAGTCATTCACCTCGAGCTTTGTTAAAGGTGCGGGGCTGCCGCTACACAAAGCTAATAGATTCTTGGTATAGATATAATAGGTATAGGTATCATAAAAACGCAATAATAAATAAGGATATTTCTCCGCTGGTAGGTATCGTATTCTCTCTAGCTGTTCGAGCTTGTCTTTTCATTGCCGGAACAATGTGATCTCTTTATAGCCTGTGCCCTCATGCCTTCGGCCAAAAACCCTTGACACATCACTATGATTAAATCCCTCAATGATAGCCACTTATCTGTGGGTCCTATTGGCGATGCCCGGTAGATATCCTTGCGACTTATCTGCTGGCGCCTCTCGGATTGTACTCTCGTATCCCCATAGGAGACACGTATCACATCGCTCATTAATCAGACCATAACTTCAACTTTGACATCTCGCCTCCGATGAGTTTATTCGGTAGTTAAAACAGGCTTATCAGGATACCAATCCCGTGCTGTCAACATAGAGTATTATGACAACTTAAGTTGCGAGCTAGACTCATGCAAACCAATGCAAGGTAATCGCTTCTGGTTTTCACCAATGCCATAATCCCTCAGTTACGTCCTGCATAGGTGGAGACAGTTCTCACTAACACCGGGGTGTGCCGCACTGGGTATCCTGCCGTTACGGTCAGGCAGTGAAGAGCCCACTTACTCGCAATTGACTATCAACTGCCGTAATTGCTCACAAGCATGTCCCGCATAGTTTCTGGGAAATGAAAGAAGTCTCTCACAGACCTGGCCCCTCTTGCCACTGGCCGATTCTTTTGAGCACTCCTCGTGACTGATATGAACCCCCGCTAAAAGGCATATCACTGGGCAAATACTTGCAAGTCTTGGCGTGGTATGCGCCATCATGCTATCAACAAGTCCCATGATCACTGCTAAGGGAGAACCCCTAACAACAAGTCAGTAGTTGGAACATCTACCAACCAAGTTGATAATGCTTATAGCCTCTTAAATCCCTCACAGAAGTGAGTTATTTAATGCATCATAGTCTTACTCGGCGACCAACCGATGCTATACCAACGTAGATTAATGACACATAAGCTCGTATCCAATTTGAGGTTACATTGCGAACCAACCTCCCTAGCCAAGGAGTGGTGCTTGCTTGGTGCCAATGGATTTCTCATTAATCCCTCAGGTAAGTCATGCTAAGGTCAAGACTGTTCTCCGAGACGGGAAATTTCCTCTCCTTATCCTAGCGGGTTAAAGGTAGGGGAGAAGAGTTGTCTTAATTGCATATTGACTATCAACTGCCGTACATGATTACCATGCATGTCCCGCTGAGTATTCAGGTTTGAACAAAGATAGCGATGCTGCGCATGACTTCACGTGACTGACATGAACTCCCGCTAAAGTGCATGTCACTGACCAACTGGAATGTTCTATGCATAGGTATTATGCATATCATGGATATGTATGCATCAAGAACCAAACTCAAGTATCATTATCGCTGTTTAGAGACAACCCCTAACAGTGGCAAGCATGCAATATGTTGTCTTGTTGCGGGGGACTCAATTCCAGAGGTCTCCATGGTCGATTGTAGTTCTGGAGTTATTGAGTAGTTTGAAGATACATTATTCACTGTAAGTCTAACTAAATGGCCCTTGGTGAGCTCAACAGAATCAATAACATCATTCAAAGGTATGAATTCATAGAAATGGTAGTGAGCGCTGGGAATCAGTCAAAAAGCAATATCGTTATCTGTATTCTTGCGGTCCCTCTCGTTACAGAATGTCACGGCCGCATTGGCCCCTACACCAGTGGGTGGAGTTCGGTCAAGAGTTCAGCGGATTTCCCGTACCCCCAGTCTGTGAATACCCCGCTCATATACACGATCATGATACAGAGAGCACAACCAGCAGCACACAAGAAATTATGAAAGAAACACTACTTAGAAATGTGACAGACTTGGCATCAACCTGGATGCTTCCAATGACAAACCAAAATTGACTACCCTGGTGCATGCAATGACCAAACCATGCTCAACATTCAGTGAGTCACAAATGAAAGCTTTCAACTGACATCCACAAGTAAAATCAACCACAACTCAACATACAAGTTCAGGCCTCACCCGTGTCACTGATCCTCTTTCCGATCTACACCTCAGGATTGATCAAATGGGATGAAGAGTACGTCCCGGCCGAAGGATTGCCCTTTGTCAACGATCTCGGCTGGGTGGAGATGGGAAGGAATGTCAATCAGGTCGTCAGGACAGTCGAGCGATGTGCAGCGAAGAGCATCGAGTGTGCAAGTCGACGAGGGCTACAGTTTGAAACGGCAAAGACGGAAGCGGCGGTGTTTACTTGCAGGCAAGGCCAAAAGAAACACCTCCCGCTGAAGTGGACAGCGAAGATAATGGTCGGGAACGGGTTCATATGGTTCAACAAACAGGTGACGCGCTGCCTGAGCATCTGGATGGATGACCACCTGCTGTTCAAGGAACATCACAACCAATGCATGAAAAATGCCACGGCAGCAGAAGCCAGACTCCAAGCCCTCACAAAGACATACGGGGTAGTACCATAGAGTGTAAGGGCCTTCCAAGTAGCCTGCGTCCAAGTGGTCGCACTATATGGGAGCGAGCTCTGGTGGGATCCCAACGAAGTAGGCAGGCAAGATGACCTCCAACTTCTCCTCAATCGGCAAGCCAGGTCTGTCCTGGGAGCGCTTCCCACAACCCCAAGGGGGACATTAATGAGGGAGTCAGAGCTCACACCCGTACCTGTGATCTTAGATGCCAGACAGCAACAATTCGCAGCGAGGCGAGCAAACGCATGCAGCAACAAACTGATCGAGCTGCGCGAAGACCCTTCATCCGACACGCCAATATGCTGAGTAGTCAATTCAGATCACAATCACGGCCGGACAACCGAAGGCATGAGTTGGATGGCCCCAGGGGCAGAACGTGTGGTCAAAACTATTATACTGGGCGACAAAAGCACAGCCATTGGTGCCGGGCAGTGCTGGGCAGGAGAGAAGGAAGCGACAGTCGGAGGGGGAGTCTGGATGTTGTGGACAGCCGGGTCACGCTCTGACGATGGCCGAGTGGGAGCAGCATCAGTATGCTAGCACGGTGATAGATGGAGAACCCGCCGCAGTTTTAAGGGCACCGCGTGTCTGGAGGTCTTCGACGCCGAGCGGTAGCCGATTGGACTCGTGCTCGAAGAGACATTCAATGGAAGAGAAAGACTGCAAGAGCACGGAGTAAAAACGGTGGAAATCTTTAGCGACTCACAATCCGCAATTCTACGAGCGGTACACCTTGAGCCGAGCACGGCGCAGTGATTACCGAGGTGGATCAATCGGAGAGCCCAGGCTCTCCTTGTTAGGGGTTCTCTCCTGATAGCGGTAATGATACATGTTGATTGCACAGGCAAGCACACGTGAATAGTTTGGTTCACGGAGCAAAACACCTACTCGCGGAAAGCAACCATGTGATCAGTCAGATAACCTTTAGCAGGGTTTTATCTGAGCCGCGAATTACGTTTGTGATAACAAAGTCTTATCATGCGGATTCGAAAGATGACGCACTTATGTCGCGATTGCCAGGATGAGAAAAACCATCAGTGGTGCGCATAAGTAAACATAATTACTACTATCTTGTCGATAGCGGGACAACGCAGCCTACTTGCGATAAGCAAAGTGGGGGCGCAGCACGCGATATGCAATATGCGAGAAAGTGGGATCGTCGCACCCTTGCCCCTAGTTGGTGCTGAGGGATTAATGCGCGCAACCCCCGGATCACGGAAGTCCGTATCCTAAGCATGCAGTGCGTGAGGGATTATTGACATTGGCGATAAGGCCAGGAGTGATATAAAGATCGCAACCCGATAAGGGTGTCTTAATCTACGTTGGCAGAGTATCGGTTGGTCGCCGACGTAAATCTCTGACGCAAAGCCGAATAGCCCTAATGGTGAGGCATTAATAACCTTGAGTTATTATTAATTTGCGATAAAGCACTGATAGTCTATGTGACGTCAGATGTTCCAACTACTGAACGAACGATAAGCAAGATGTCTAAGTTGAAGTTATGAGTTGGCTTTAGGAGTGCGTTTGATATCACGTCATGATGATGGCCTCATACGAGGAGCGTAATGCGTTGAAACCAGTCATGCGTGGACACGATAACCAAAGGGAACTCGTGGCGGCGAAACGGAATATTCTTCCGAGATAATCTATCAAGCAAAACCTATTGGTCTAGTCAGGAGTAGCGGCCAAAGTAAGGGCTGGCAAAAAGGCTATAAAATACTCAGGTCGTCCCCGACGATTGAAAGAACCAAGCTCTAGCAGCAATCCACAGTCAGACATTACCAGCGAAGAACACCTTAAAATATTATTAAGAATTCTACCTAAACATTATTCATCATTACCTCCCTATTATCCACAAGTGATTTTCAGATTTATGTTTACCTTGAATCAATTGAGGAAACGTACGGCCCACGATCACCTTGTCCAACAATTCGGAGAGTTGTTTCCCTGGTACGAGGAAACGAGGAGTACCTCTGGGCAACATTGGGTCTTGGTCTCTGCCGAACGTCTTGGCATCACGTACGACGTTTGCAGATTTGTTTCGACAGGAAAGTTACCTTTCGAGGAACTTATCGATACGAGCCATTATCACGATCAGGAAGATAACGGGGACTGTTTTTAGAGGGAGCTCTTGTTAGGAAAACAAGGGGTTGAGTCTTGGGACAAGACAAGGAAGGAAAAGAAGGTTTAGTTAGGCGGCTGTATTCAGTTAATAAATATATATTGAAGCGTGGCTTAATACCCCCGTAACAGTATAATATTTTATAACTCCACTTAATTAATGACTGAGGAGCTGATTAAATTATACAAAAACTTGTATAAAAACGGAGGAGTACTTTATCGACACAAGAACGAAAAACTCAGCATAATCTTCACACAACCATCGACAGTTTATTCGCAACACGTATTTCCGGAATACGAATATTCCAAAACATACGCACAAAAACTAATAAAAAAGTTGCGGAAATAAATAAACGATTGCCAAGAGTGTAGAGAAAGATATTGCTGTATAGTTCAAGGAGAACTATTTCGCAGATTACATTGCCCGAGAAACCAGTGTTATTGCATACGCTGCATAATTCAGGCTGAAATAAGAAGGACAGAAGCGGAAGTCTGTCAATACTGTCAACAAAACGCCTGTTGTTACTTCGCATTGAATACCGGAATATACCAAGGACACAATAGCTATAGGGTCACAAGGGTGTGCCCAGAACATTGCATTCGAGTAGATTGCGATTGCAATATTTGTCAAGAAGATCTGGAATTAGCAGAACAAGGAACGTTTCTGTTCGCAATACCAATCTCTCACCCAACAATAATTGTGAGAAATGGCGTTCCTGAGGCGCAGGCTTACGTTATCGACGGAGATCTCGACCCACAGGTCGCACAGGATAGAGAAGAGCAGCTCAGCCAGGTCTCCGAGGGCTCAGGAGATACCACAATGGTGTCGCAATTACCAAATGAGGGTAGAAGCGGCGAGAGAGCAGCTGAAGCAGATCGAGGAAGCGGGGGAACCCGAAGAAGCAGAGTTGGGGCTAGGAGAGGTCGAAATGGAACAGGATCCCGTACGACAGCAACTAGAAGGACTAACACAACAAATGGTCCATATCATCGAGGCATGCAACTCTGAGAAAGGAATACTCGAGGAAGAGTTTCGGTCAGTGAATCAGGACCTTCAAATTCTGGAAGGACGAATTCGGACAGAGAAATCGTTACTAGATCAAGAAGTCTCAGGAGTAGGGCAACAGTTACGAATCCAGCAAACGATACTCGATGAAGTACGAGAAGGAGTCAATATCTTGAACGGACAAGATAATGATATTGTTAGAGAAGCGAAGGAGGCTTTCGACGGAATAACGATGCAGATTCATGATATGGTTAAACAACAGACCAATCACGCATCGACCCTAATGAATCATAAAAGATCATTAGTTAAAACAATGAACGAGTTCAAAGTATGGAAGAATTCTCAACAGACGATCGAGAATAAAATCGAACAAATCGACAAATACATCAAAAATCTTCCTACGAAAAAGGAACTAGAAGATCACGCCAAAGCCATAGACGAAGCTTTAGACAAGATACAAGAAATCAGTACGGGACTTACTGTGCATATGGAAAACTACAAAATTTCAGAAAGCACGAGCCATAGACCCAGATCGATACGGGCAGGACCTAGTGGGAATACAAATACTGGTTTTACCAGATATGTCGATGAAGAAGAGTACGAGTCTTCCTCTGTGGACACAAGAGAAGATGCGGAAAATTTTTATAGGTCCTTGAGAGGAGGAAATGGATCGGAATCAGGAGGTCAGGACGCAAATATACCAGAGCAAAATGCTCCACAGGGACCACCTAATCCGCCAGGACCACCTAATCCGCCAGGACCACCTAATCCGCCAGGACCACCAGATCCGCCAGAACCACCAGAGCCAGGAAACCCACGACGAAGGAAACGAAAGGCTGATGTTAAGCCAATAAAGCTTAAGGATCCGAAACCTTTCGAGGGAAATCCAGGAGACGACTTTGATGACTGGTGGGTCATGCTAGAAACGTTTATCCATGATCAGCCGGAAAAGTTTGAAGATCCTGGAAGAACTATAAATTGGGTTGGAGGATTTTTGCAGAAATATGCCGGAGCGTGGCATGTCCAATGGGAAAGAAAAGCTTTGGCAGGAGAATACCCAAGATCTTGGACTACATATCAGAATGATATTAAACTAAGATTCGAGAATAAAGAAGCCAGGGACGTGGCTTACGCCAAGATGGGGAACATAAGATGCAAAGGATGTATCCGGGATATGTTTACGAGGATTCAGACATTTAACGACAAAGCGCAAATTACCGGAGCGGCTTTGAAAAAATTCATCCTCAAACGATTCCCAAGCAAAATTCTCGACCAAATGCATGTGGTAGACCTTACGGGAAAATCAGATCATGAGATGATGGACATTATTACCAATGCCGGGAAAACAGCAGAGAGATGGGAAGAAGCAAGAGAGAACTTGTTGATTAAGCCATACGAATCCAAGGATAAAAAATCGAAGTCGAAAAAGAAGGATAAAGAGAACTTTCGAGTATCGAAGAAATACGATAAACCTTGGAAAAAAGAAAAGCACAAAAAATCATTCAAGAGGGAGTCAAACAGCCCTAATAATCTGGAAGGAATTTCGGAGAAGGAATTAACCAGAAGGAGGAAGGATAAAGAATGTTTAAGATGTGCGTGGCCTTCGGATCGGAAAGGAAAACATTTTTCGAGAGACTGCAGGCGTCCTATTACAACGGACGAAGGAACGGCAAGCTTTCCAAAAGCAAAAGAATATCAGAAGATGCGGATAGCAGCATTGGAGTTGGAATCAGGAGAGGAAGATGATTACAGTTTAGATTCTGAAAGCGAGGAGCTAAGGGATACCGCTTCAGAGGGTCATAGTACTTCTGAGGGTTCGGAAGGATCGTCAAGCTCGTCAAGCTCGTCAAGCTCGTCAAGCTCGTCAAGCTCTTCAAGCTCGAGCAGTTCGGAGGAAGATAGTTTGTTAAACGAAGAATGGGGGACTTAAGGAATTTTTGATTTTTCACCTCTGAGGATGATCAGAAGATCGAAACCGCTGGTCGGTAAGGTGATACGAATATACAAAACGATAATCATCACACAATTACTCTATACCGATCTTTAACCCGTTGAGGTTACGTTATTGTCGAAAGGATAACGATGTCTAAACGCAAAGTGAATACGGAGCTGAGCTCAGCTTACACTAAAAAATCAAACACCTCGCAAGATTATGTTTATCATAACGCGATCAACAGATACAACGATAAACCACAATTACAGAGGGTTACACCTACGAAAATCGGAGAAAGACCAATCTACAAGTTCTTTCTAGATTTTGATGGAAAATACTTTCCACTTCGATGTATGCTTGATTTGGGAAGTACTTCATTTGTTATTTCACCAGAAGCAGCAAAAGCATTTCAAATACCAGTGGTTAAACGCATAATGTCACAAAAAACATTTGATGTCGGAGGAAAAAAGATAAAAACAGAAGGATTATATACCATTCCTTTAGGATTATCTTTCGGAAACCACAGAACATACGATGTTGAAGATCATGCTTTTGAAGTTATGAAGACTTCGAGCAAATATGATGCTTTAATACCAGCTTGGTATTTAAAGAAACACAGAGTGGAAGGAACTTCTACACAACTACATTTTCCCCATTGCGATGATTCCTGTTTCGGACATGAGAAAATCAGACCCGATTATGAGATATCTTACGACCGAAGAGTAGCACTACGGCCAGATGCTATCCAGGTAGGAACGATCATCAATAGAAATCCGGAAATAGCCAAAAAATTACCAAAACATTATCACAAATGGCTATTGTTATTCGATCCAGAGGAATCAGAAAAACTACCGGATAATGAAGGCTGCGATCATAGAATCGAATTGAAAGTTCCAGAAGATCAACTTAGAATGGGACCTATTTATCAGTTATCAGTCGAAGAGGAAAAGATTCTGATAAAATACCATGAAAAAATGATTGCTGAAGGAAAAACCCGACAATCATCCAGTTCAGTGGGAAGCCCGATTTTATTCGTACCAAAACCAAACGGCAAAGGACTAAGGCTATGTGTGGACTATCGACATTCAAACCAACATACCATAAAAGATACAACGCCTTTACCAATTATGGATGAATTAAAACAACGAATAAACGGAGCAAACTTCATTACAAAACTGGACTTTAAGGCAGGCTTTCACCTGATGCGAATGGCTCTAGGACATGAGAAATATACAGCCTTTAGCACTAAGTTCGGATTATACGAATACTTGGTGATGCCTTTTGGGTTGACAAATGCGCTGGCTACTTTCCAACGGGAAATAAACAGAATATTGAGACCAGTTTTAGGGAAAGAATTGATAATCAATACGAAAATCCATATCGACGAGGACGAAGGCATGGTAGTAGTAGCGTATATCGACGATATATTAATAGCTACAAAGGGATCGAAAGCGAAACATCAAAAACAAGTGGGAAAAGTTTTCGATTTGCTGGCCGAAAATAAGATGTGTTTCGAAATCGACAACTGTGTTTTCGATGAGACAGAAGTATCATACCTAGGATTTATAGTTAATGGCAAGGAGCTCAAAATGGATCCTAAGAAGGCAGAAGATATTGTCAATTGGCCATGACCAACAAACCAGAAGGAAGTTCAACAACTGTTATGACTTTGGAATTTCTATAGGAGATTTATTCCAAATTACGCAGGAATAGTGGCACCAATTACCGATTTATTGAGAGGAGATGGAAAGAATTTTAATTTTGGGGATGCTCAAGAGGCAGCATTTTTAAAGATTACAGTATTATTTACCTCCGGTGCTACACCAATTATGAGACATTTCGATCAAGACAGACCAGTGATGATAGAAACGGATGCCTCGAATTTTGCGATAGGAGCAATACTTTCACAAAAATTTAAGGATGGCAAGATACATCCGGTATCATTTCTATCAAAAAAGTTGTCTGACGCTGAATTCAATTACGACGTCTTTGATAAAGAAATGTTAGCGATAGTTTACGCGGTTGAAAAATGGCGTCAGTTCCTACAAGGATCAACATTCAAAACAACAATATTTTCGGATCACCAAAATTTGTCTTATTTTACCGGAAAAGTGGTTCGAAATAGGAGACAAGCTAGGTGGGCGTTGTTATAAAGGGGATACGACTTTGTTATAATTTACCGAAAAGGATCGGCGAATCAAAAAACAGACATCTTGTCTAGGTGCCCGGCGTACACCTTTAGAGAGGGAGGTACAACAGCGATAACGACGGAGCCACTGTTGGGACCAGAACAATGGTTGGAAGTAGGAGCGATGGAAATAGAAGATGACGACGAGTTTCAGGAGATTTGTATCGGAGCTATGGAAGTCGAATTACTATTACCAGAACAAAAACAGAAAATAATTAGCGATGCCATGCTAGATGATAGATACAGGTCGATTTGCAAGTTAGTCAAAAAGGGTGATAACTCGGACGAAAATTATGAAATAATCAACGACTTGTTATGTTGGAAACGAAGACTATATGCACCTGAAAAAACAAGAAATGCTATTATTAGATCGGAACATGATTCGAAGGTAGCAGGACACTTCGGAAGAGACAGAACGTTAGAATTGGTTAGCAGAAATTTTTACTGGCCAAAGATGGAAGATACGATACGAGAATATTGCAATAGTTGCGATAACTGCCAGAGGACGAAAGCACCAAGGCACGCGAAGAACGGGCTACTACATCCTCTCGAATTAGCCAGTAAACCATGGACGCATATCTCTACCGATTTTATAACGGATTTACCAGAGTCGAGTGGTTATAAGAATTTACTGGTAGTGGTAGATCGGTTTACCAAGATGGCTCATTTCATTCCAGTCAAAAAGAGGGAAGCACCAGAAGTGGCTCGAGCGTATCTCAATAACGTTTTGAAATATCAAGGCATACCTCAGGATGTGGTATCGGATAGAGATGCGACTTTTACAGGACAATACATCACCAATCTTTACGATTATTTGGGAATCAAAAAATCGATGTCCACGGCTTACCATCCGCAAACAGATGGTCAAACAGAACGAATGAATCAAGTAATAGAAGCTTACTTACGTTCTTATTGCAATCACGAACAAAACGACTGGTCGGAAATGTTAGCAATGGCAGAATTCGCTTATAATAATTCCAAACATTCAGCCACGAAGATTTCACCGTTTTACGCTAATTACGGGTACGAACCTCGAACGAATTGGCCAATGGAAATACAGTTCAGAAATGCAGTGTCGGAATTATATGCGCATTATATGACCTCGATACACGATAAACTGAAGGAACGGTTATCGGAAGCCAAAGACAGTATGGCTAAATATTACAACAGAAAGAGAAGAGATGTACCAGAATTTAAAAAGGGAGAGTTCGTAATGTTGAATGGAAAGAACATACGATCTAAAGGGAGATGCAGGAAATTGGAAGATAAGATGTACGGACCATTTGAAATCCTATCGGAAGGACAAAACAAAAGATATTCCAAGCTCAAACTCCCCAATAAGTGGAAAATACATCCCGTGTTCAATGTATCCTTACTCGAAAAGTACCGAGGAACGAATCCAAAGGAAAAGGTTGTTGAGATCGAAGCAGATGATTCGGGTTGGAAGATGGAATCGATAATAGCCAGCGGACCATCCGATAACGACAACTCAAAGCACGTCTATTTGGTTAAATGGGAAGGTTTTACTCACGAAGAGAATACGTGGGAAAAATATGAGAATGTTGCGGAATCGGCATACGAACTTTTGGAGGAATTTTACGGTACGTTTCCAGCTATGGAAAGAGACAAAATGTTTGGAGGAAAACCGCAAGAAAAGACAAAAAAGAAAAAGACTCGAAGGAAGAAGAGTTAAAATACATTTGTTATTATTTTTTTTTTTTTTTTTTTTATATTTTTCAGTTGATTTTATTTTTTTACAACTGTTTATGCGTTTTGTTATCTGAGTGGTATCTTTAGTTATAGTTCACTTCTTTTGACGGAGCTACCATTGGGTCACCGGTTCTAGAGAGGGAGGTAGTGTTAGGGGTTCTCTCCTGATAGCGGTAATGATACATGTTGATTGCACAGGCAAGCACACGTGAATAGTTTGGTTCACGGAGCAAAACACCTACTTGCGCAAAGCAACCATGTGATCAGTCAGATAACCTTTAGCGGGGTTTTATCTGAGCCGCGAATTACGTTTGTGATAAGAAAGTCATATCATGCGGATTCGAAAGATGACGCACTTATGTCGCGATTGCCAGGATGAGAAAAACCATCAGTGGTGCGCATAAGTAAACATAATTACTACTATCTTGTCGATAGCGGGACAACGCAGCCTACTTGCGATAAGCAAAGTGGGGGCGCAGCACGCGATATGCAATATGCGAGAAAGTGGGATCGTCGCACCCTTGCCCCTAGTTGGTGCTGAGGGATTAATGCGCGCAACCCCCGGATCACGGAAGTCCGTATCCTAAGCATGCAGTGCGTGAGGGATTATTGACATTGGCGATAAGGCCAGGAGTGATATAAAGATCGCAACCCGATAAGGGTGTCTTAATCTACGTTGGCAGAGTATCGGTTGGTCGCCGACGTAAATCTCTGACGCAAAGCCGAATAGCCCTAATGGTGAGGCATTAATAACCTTGAGTTATTATTAATTTGCGATAAAGCACTGATAGTCTATGTGACGTCAGATGTTCCAACTACTGAACGAACGATAAGCAAGATGTCTAAGTTGAAGTTATGAGTTGGCTTTAGGAGTGCGTTTGATATCACGTCATGATGATGGCCTCATACGAGGAGCGTAATGCGTTGAAACCAGTCATGCGTGGACACGATAACCAAAGGGAACTCGTGGCGGCGAAACGGAATATTCTTCCGAGATAATCTATCAAGCAAAACCTATTGGTCTAGTCAGGAGTAGCGGCCAAAGTAAGGGCTGGCAAAAAGGCTATAAAATACTCAGGTCGTCCCCGACGATTGAAAGAACCAAGCTCTAGCAGCAATCCACAGTCAGACATTACCAGCGAAGAACACCTTAAAATATTATTAAGAATTCTACCTAAACATTATTCATCATTACCTCCCTATTATCCACAAGGGATTTTCAGATTTATGTTTACCTTGAATCAATTGAGCAAACGTACGGCCCACGATCACCTTGTCCAACAATTCGGAGAGTTGTTTCTCTGGTACGAGGAAACGAGGCGTACCTCTGGGCAACATTGGGTCTTGGTCTGTGCCGAACGTCTTGCCATCACGTACGACGTTTGCAGATTTGTTTCGACGGGAAAGTTACCTTTCGAGGAACTTATCGATACGAGCCATTATGACAATCAGGAAGAAAACGGGGACTATTTTTAGAGGGAGCTCTTGTTAGGAAAACAAGGGGTTGAGTCTTGGGACAAGACGAGGAAGGAAAAGAAAGTTTAGTTAGGTGGCTTTATTAAGTTAATAAATATATATTGAAGCGTGGCTTAATACCCCCGTAACACTCCTTGCCCACGGAATTGCAACGGAAATTCACTGGGTCGCGGGACACTCCGGCATCCCCGGAAACGACGAAGCTGACAGCCAGGCGAGCCTCGCCCGTGTCGCATGCTGAGGCACTGCGATAGAGCGGCCAAACACCTTGGCCTGGAATAGAGCTAGATGAATCGCTGAAGGGAGATCAGCAGCTGTTACGGGGGTAACTACACCTCTTGGCAATATACTTAGTGACTTGAATATTGACTTAAGTGCGTACGGCCGTAGATCCTATTCCTTATAATGAATCGTCAGATGATTCCTCAGAACTGCTAAGCTCACTGCTTTCTTCCTCGACCGGAATTTGCTGAGGAGCTTGTTTTTTCTCAAAGTGTTCCTTGGCTTTGGAAAAACTCGCGGTTCCATTATTCAACTTGATGGGGCGTCGACACTCCTTCACTCTATGAAATCCTTTCCTATCGGATGGCCAAGCACACCGCTGTTAGGGGTTGTCCCTAGCAGCGATAATGATACTGGATTTGATACAAGATGCATACATATCTACGATATGCATAACACCTATGCATGTGAAAATCTAGTTGGTCAGCAACATGCTCCTTAGCGGGGGTTCATGTTGGTCGCGCAAGCGGGAGTGCTTTGTTCAAACCCCGGAAACTATGCGTGACATGAGTGGTAATCACGCACGGCAGTTGATAGTCAAACGCGAGTAAGGGAACTCTTCTCCCCTACCTGTAACGGGCTAGGACTCGGGAAGCATGTTCCGGTCTAGAGAAAAGTCTCGACCTGAGCATGATTTAACTGAGGGATTAAATGACGAAGGCCTAGGGCCTAGAGCTAGCACTACTTGTTAGCTCAGGTGGTCGGGATCGCAATGTAACCTCGTATCGGATACGAGCTCACGCGTCATTAATCTACGTTGGCATAGTATCGGTTGGTCGCCGACTAAAACTATGACGCAAGAAAATCACTCACTTGCATGAGGGATTTTAAGGCGATAAGCGTTACCAACTTGGTTGGTAGATGTTCCAGCTACCGACTCTTAAGATTGCAAGGGGTGATAGTATATGCACAGGTGAACTGATACCGAGCCACGGATGGCCTGATTGTTATCAGGAGCGTAAGCTTTGAAACCACGTAGCGATGGCGCCATTACCTGAGGGTGTGGTGGTGAGTTATTTTACGGGCGCTAAGGGGGTGGAGCCGGAATAATCACTATCTTGGCAAGAAGAGGTTATGGCTATAAAGAGCCAGCGTTGGACGCAGGAATTGGGGATCATCAGCGAACAGACTAGCTTTCAGAGAACACCGAAGATGATCTTAAAATATTATTAAGAATTCTATCTATATACCTATCCTCAAAATAACTTCCCTCATTCATACTCGGGACTGGGCGCTTTATGCCTGGACATCATTACACACCAGCCGAGTACGCACTGCAACAGAAAGTCGAGAGTTTCGCCAAGTTGCTTTCAGAGTTGGAAGAGCACCGTTTAACCCACATCTACGCTGTGGCTTTGCTTTTCTGTCAGTACGAGAATATCGATTACCTGGTGCTGAGATATCTCAACACCAGCGCTTTACCCTTCGAGGAGTATTCCGAGGAGTGGTTGTTCGACGGGGAAGTCTAATTTTCGTCTACATCGGAGACGGGAATTGGCATCGGTTTAGTTTAACCGATTTGGAAGACGCGGCGATAGCTTTACAACTATCGGAGGAGATTGCTCTTGCGAGACGGGCAAGAGGTTGAGTCTTAGGAAAAGACGAGGAAAGAAAGAGATTTGATAGGCGGCTGTACTTAGATTCAATAAATATTGTATTAGTTATTCGGATCTAAACACCCCCGTAACAACCGCAAGCACTCGTCGTTCCTCCTACGTCTTTGAATTTCTCCCTCGTCAATGCATGCTGTTTTCGAAAGCTCTTTCTTGAGTGGTTGATCTGGCTTCCTCTTGTATCGATCCTGTTTCCTCAAATACTTTTTGGAAATGGCCGTAGGATTTATCAAGCCAGTAAGAGTTTTTCCCTGATGCTTTAAGGGCAGCAATCTCTCTTAGTCGTTTCGAATCCTTCAGATATCCCTCACACTCTTTGAGTATTTTATCCTGCCTCGTATCTTCCTGAATATCCCTAGGCGCTGGCAATATATATGACCTCTTGCTTGATTGTTCTTTAACAGGTGCCTCAGAGGTAGTAGCCAACTTATCAGGCGCCGTCTCAGATCTAACCGTTATATCGAGTCGGGATTACAGGTTATCAACGTAGGTAATTAACCCTTGTTCGAGGCCGATTATCGAGGCAAGCCACCACACACACTGCGCCACAAAGATCTGCTGAGTTCTTCTGGCGTAAGATATAACCTTTTCAAGGGCGTATACAATAATGTCTGTGTCGTTCTCGAAGGTAATGGTCATTCGTATCGTGATACTCCCAAGGTGCGGGGCTTCCGCTACACAAAGCTAATAGATTCTTGGTATGAAGATAATAGGTATAGGTATCAAAAAAACGCAATAATAAATAAGGATATTTCTCCGCTGGTAGGTATCGTATTGTCTCTAGCTGTTCGAGCTTGTCTTCTTCATTGTCGGAACAATGTGATCTCTTTATAGTCCATCAGCCCAGTTACTCTGACTAGAACTATGATTAAATCCCTCAATGATAGCCACTTATCTTTGGGTCTTATTGGCGACGCCCGATAGATATCCTTGCGACTTATTTGCTGGCGCTTCTCGGATGTGCTCGCGTATCCCCATAGGAGACACCTATCATATCGTTCATTAATCAGACCATAACTTCAACTTTGACATCTCGCCTTCGATGAGTTTATTCGGTAGTTAATCAGGCTTATCGGGATACCAATTCCGTGCTGCAACATAGAGTCTTTATAACACCAAAAGGTTGCAAGGTACACGATGCAAATCAATGCAAAGTAATTGCTTCTGGTTGGAGCCAAAGCTATAAATCCCTCAGTTACGTCATGCTTAGGTGGAGAACCATGTCTCTCAAGACACCGGGGTGTGCCGCACTGGGTACCCTGCCGTTACGGTCAGGCAGTGAAGAGCCCTCTTAATCGCAATTTGACTATCAACTGCCGTGCTTGCTCGCAAGCATGTCCCGCATAGTTTCTGGAAAATGAAAGCAGCCTCTCACGGACCTGGCTCTACTAGCCACTGGCCGATAGTTGATTCTTCTTGTGACTGACGTGAACTCCGGCTAAAGAGCACGCCATTGGCTTGGTACTGGTCTCGGCGTGGTATCGCTGTCTTGGACCCAACCATACCACCGTTTATCACTGTTAAGGGAGAACCCCTAACAGCAGCCCAGGCAGAGTGGGAGGCCGACAAGTGCAGCAAGCACTTCAGCTACAGACTCAAGGGCAAGACGGCGACCAAGAGACATGTCCCTATGACAAGTGTGCAGTCGCTGGCGACCGGGTTCTACAGACTACAGTGCGGTCATGCACCCACTGGAGTCTACCTAAAACGGTTCGGCCACTGAGAGGATGACAACTGCTGGTGGTGCGGCGGCGGAGGCAGGACGGCGGCCTAGACCCGTGAACACCTCTTCCCCCACTACAGCCGGTGAAGAGGCCAGCAAAAGTTACTATGGAAGGTGGTGGGAAAGGCGACGGGCTGGAAAGCGGGCAGATGCCGACACGTGCAGATCTCTGAGCTGTTTTCCATTGAAGCTTACGACCAAGCGGTGATGGACTTCCCAGCGGCTACTGATATCGGGAAGTTCCCGCCCACATGAACGACGGTATGGAGGAGGCGCAGAGGCTGACACAGGTGCGGGTAGGCGGCATTGATCGGTTATTGTCGTTTCTTTTGGGCCTTTTTCTTCCTTTTCTTTCCTATGTCTCTCCTTGTGCTCGGTTTAGTTTTTGCTTTTGTTCTATCTCTTACCTATCCTATATATCAGCGGGGATGAAGGGTAGCGGGGGGGAGCTCCGCCATCTAGCTGGCTCGCCCGGAGGCGAAGGGGGTTTTTGGGTCCTGTCATACTCTAATCAGAGTGCATACAGTATGAATAAACATCAACAACAACATACAAGATCAAGAAACACAGTTGCAGCCAAAGGTAATATATGCCCATACTGGCATGGTGCTACACAAATTCCTCCATAGGCAGAGCCATTGTAATACAGTCTGCTATTACAACTCTCTTGGGAGTAAACTCCAGAGATACTGCACTATCTTGAACCTGTTCCCTAATGAAGTGTGGCTGAATATTGATAAGCTTGGTGTGGGCATGGGATTTAGGATTGTGCACAAGTGCGATTCATCCTTGGTTATCTGCAAAGTTCGTGATTATAGGGAGCTTCTTGAACTGGCTATACAGAATCAGACTGAGAAGGAAGCTAAGACAAATTGCTTCCTTTAAAGTGTGAGTGAGTGCCATATACTCAGCTTCGGTGCAGGACAAGGCCACAGTGGCCTGTTTCTGGCAGGACCATGAGGATTTTGATTGTCCTGCCAGAGATATGTAAGCAATGGTGCTATAGCAAGAATCTAGCCACCCATCTCAATCACTCTTGCTGTAGCCAGCAACCTCAGTCTCACATTGGATCTTTGCTTAGAGGGGCTGAGTAACAATCGACATAGAGCAGTTAGCTTTGGGATTGACTTCGAAAGCAGAACACATAGTTAGGTGCCGTAACAGGTGTGCAGACCTTCTAATGATCCTGAGGTTGTGATTGAGGGCTGCAAGATAGTCAACACTGGTTGCACTGGAAATCTAAGAGCCTGCTTCCGCTACACATGACAGCTCTGGCCGGGTAGCCAGTCTCAGGAACATAATCGAACAAATGATGCTTTGCATTGGAGTAGCATAATGTTAGGAGACAAGAGCTCCAAAATCCTCTTTGAGCTTGGAATCTGGTCTAAGAGGAGTACGGCAAGGGTGGCTGGAGGAGAACTGAAACCACTGAAGGATCTCCACACTGTATAGCCCCTCTGAGAAGTAATGTCCATGTTGAAGTCAAGTGACTGCAATTCCAAAAATGTTGGAGAGGAGGCGAAGATCTGACATCTCAAAACGAATATTCAACTTCTTCTGCACTGACTGGACACATGTCAAATCACTAATCATCACAATGTCATCCACATCGACCATATAGCTGAGATGTTGAGAGGCTTTCAAGTATACACAGTGATCTGCTTCCCCTCGCTGCAGACCATGCAGTGCAAAGGATCCATGCAGTACTTTGTTGAGAACTAAAGATGACTGTTTGAAGATGTACAACCTCTTGTGAAGTTTGAGGACCATGTCCTCCTGCGGCCCCGTTAAAATGCCTGAAGGCAGCTTCATGTATATGGTCTGCTCTTCACCACTCAGATCCTGCCCAAAGAATTCAGTCTTAATATACATCTGGTGGATTTCAATGCCTTCTGACACAGCTAGATTAAGTAGAAGGTAAAGAGACTGAAAGGAGACCACTGTGGAAAAGGTTTCCAAATAATCGATGCCATATAACTGAGTATATCCCTTTCACACCAGACATGCCTTGTACCATTGGACAACTTGTTTTGGTCCAGACTTGATCTCAACGGCCACTCTGCGTCCAATAACATGCTGATGCTCTGTGTGGTTTTGATGAACTTCAGTATACGCTGTATTGTTCATAATCACTGCCAGTTGCTCATGGCAAACCCGCTACCACTGACTTCGTTGTGGGGAATTCATAGCCTGTTACCATGTTTCAGTCACGGCGATGGATGTAGTTGCATGGGCTTCTTGTTATGGGGGTGCTTAATGCCAATAATCAATACAACATTTATCATATTCTGTACAGCTGCCTATCCAGTTTCCCTTTCTCCCCTTGTTTCTTTCTGAAACTCAGCCTCTTGCATTGATCTTGTCAGATCTTCCAAATCAAACCGCCTCAACAGACTGACTCCAAAATAGACAAAGATTAGGCCTCACAGTAAAATACGCAGTTCTCGGATAATTTTTCAAATAATAATGCGTCTGCCCAGAGATATCTCAGATGGAGGTATTCGATATTCTTAAGTTCGCAGAAACGAAACAGCACGAGGTAAGTGTTGGTTAAATGGTGCTTATCTAATTGAAAAACATGATTGCCGAAAGCTTGGACACTCTGTTGCAGTGCATACTCGTCAGATGTGTAATGATGACCAGGCATATTGTGCCCAATCACCTTTGTTTGTGAGAGAAGTAATCTTTAATGAATACAGATATAATTCTGAATTATGTTTTAAGATTGTCTTCGGTGTTCTGATTGTTGACTGGGAATTGCTGCTAGAGAGTCTTCTTTTCATTGACAGAGCAATGCCATTTCGATATAGTCAGCTTCGAGGACTTGATTCCCAATTGTTGCACACAATGACTACCATGCCCATGATAGCGGAATCGCAGTCACAGCATGCATCCAGTGACAACCGGCCCCGCATCCCACTAGGTTATTGTATTCATCCAGGTGAGGTATTCAAGTGGTTAGTTCCTGAAAAGAATCAGGCCATCCACTGGATGATCTCATGTCAGTCAGAGTGTCTGAGGAAACTTGAACTTAGATATCTTGCAATCCATTTACATTAGTAGTTGAAACATCGGCTGACCTTAGTCGGGAGTGATTGTCACAAATAACTGCTGCAACCTTTAGCCTATTTGGCTTGCATCATAGCTTTAATCAGCAAACAACCGATATTTTGCCCTACTACAACCTAACGCATCAGCTCGCATTCGCTATGTGTCTGACATTTCAATGCATACCAACTGATACCCGTTTGCAGCATTTCTTAAGGCCCCTTATCATGAGCTAACGTCATGATTGCCTCAGTCACGTCAAGATTCGGCCTAAAAAATTCCCTTTTGCCAGGAAGTGCCCTGGTGTTCATTATGGCCGGAGGCTATCAGCCAGAGTTCCCACATAATTGCATATTAGACTATGGACTGCCATGTGTGCTAGGACAAGCCCCACTACTATCAGGAAAAATGAATCTGGTTGAAAACTAGACACATGGCGAAAACAATGCTTTTGTGCAAAGGCAACAACCCTGCATCATCTCAATTGAATCCGCTAAGTACCTGCTGTTGACTTATTCAATTGACACGCGACCCCGATATATTCCTGCTACAGGACATTGATCTGGTTGTCTTGCATGTCATGAAAAGGTGTTACGCATATCATGTGACTGGACCAAGTGTTGCTCCGTGGCATGTATTCATATAACTAATGCAAGTACCACTATTGCGTTTAGGGGAGAACCCCTAACACATCTGTTGAGTGTGGATTGTTCCTTCCAGTCTGGTACGTGCATTATGCGGATGACTGTTGCGCGTCAAATTGTCGGGTACTCAATGTACCAAACATGCAAAAGACATATCCGTATGGACAGATTGGGTGCATCAGTGTGGATGTGCTCCGCCAGAGCCGTCAGAGACAACCTGGTGGCAGCTCACTACCCACCTGGGGACAATGCCATGCAATGCATTGCATAGTGCCCTCCGACTGGGGTTTCAACCCATCTTCCCCCACTGTTGGTCTCCAATGGTACACGAACACTCTGGCGTTGTGGTCAACTGTGAATATGAGTTGGAAAGGTTTCATGGGGTACTCGCTTGCATCGGGATTGCAATGTAATGGGTGACACTACAAAGATCTCCCCTTGCATTACGGCTACCTGTGCACAACATGGAATTCTCTCTTTACTTATTATGCACAATATTCAAAGATGCCAGATCCATGTGATTATTAACCATCCATCGCTCATTCCTTCCATCCTCTGTCCTACAACTAGCAGCGCTGTCTGGAATTAGGTGTTCGTAGCTGACGACGTTTTCCAAGCTGAAAACTTGCAACTCAACAGCTGCCGGTGCTTTTCTGATTTGTACAAATTTCAAGCTGAAATCCAAGTTCCCCGCACGCTCAGGTATTGTGGTGAGCATCAGGGCTAACCAGTACTCCAAGAACACTCCTACCTCAGTTAGACATTTGATATTGAATTTTTGTTGCACTTGCCATGGGAGCCATTCATTCATTGTATCATAACAGCTACATGGGTGTTGTCTAACCCACACCCAGTCGTTCCGTCGATCCCTTCCACACCATCTGATGCATCCTGTGCATCGACGAATCCGAGACATGCAGTCACCATCTTAACTCTTACCTTGAACCATAGTACCATTGCAAATTTTGAGCTGCATTGTTAGCAGTTGTTCATCTGATATATACACCTTGTGACAACACTTATATGGGATAATCTCCTGCGTTTAACTAAAAATTGCCAGATGGTACGTCGCATCTGGCATTTTGTCAGGTACTGCTCGGATGTCTTTGATTATAGTGACAGGATGCTGCCCATTTTGGCATGTTTATGGTCACATGAGTTATGGCTTTGCCGATCACTGGAAGCTCAGGAATGCAGCCTGATCAGCACTGGAAGGGAGGACATTGTAGGCGGCAGTGCTGTTCTCCCAAAACTGGGCGAGGGCTTGGAGTTTGAGCTCTCTCATTTCTAAGGTGTGAATTCTACACTGAAAGGTGATTACTTGTGGCAGGTGGTTGAGATTGTAATTAGAGACGTGCTAACAGTTCTTAAGGTTCACTTTATGTTCTGGTGCATGTCACTTGGCAGATTACTATTGGAAGGTTCCCTATTGGCAAATCTGTTTAACCCAATGTGACATCGAGTGGATCTTTGGACATTTGAGGTTGGCAAATTCCTCTGGGGAAACACCTGTCTTGTGGCGGATATAACCTTCCCTGGCATTAGTTTCGCGCCACATCTTTGAGGGGTCCAAATTTGGTAAGTTGTTTTCTCGTCTAGCATTAGCTTCTTTACAAGTTCCATTCTCAGGGCAGTGGCTTTGGGCTTCACCATTTAACTGGCTCACCCATATTAGAAACCGGCATAAATGCTGTGAAATGAACGCAACACATCCTACGTTGAACTCAATCTTGCATCATCGTGAAATATATATCGAGCATACATTTCGAATTCAAACAATGCCTATATGCACTCAATTGTCTGATTGAATATCGGACACTGAGTGGGGTTTCAACCTTGATGGGACTGGATTTCAACTCCAAATAGGCACTTGCACATTTCCATCATCTCCTTTCCATTCCACTGAGAAACGTCCTACTGTGATATAATTTTTGGTTTGAGGTTGTGGCAAGCCGGCATGGATAACAAGATTGCATCAATCTAGTTGCGCTGTTCGTGCATCATCATGACGTAGGGAATCCACTTCTGGATGTGTGAATGGATGCCGATCTGCATTGTATGTAAGAGGTCAGTCTGCAGGATGTCGCTCAGGGTGTAGGGAATATGTCGAAACATGTTGAATCCTTGGTGAATGTGGTGCCATGTGAGTGCAGCATTGGCGGCGTTGGAGATTGCCGCGCTGATCGTCCAATATATGGTGTGATCAGGCTCGTGGTGTACTTGTCAGGAGGGCCATAATCTCCAAGTTCAATGTGTGTACACTAGCACCACAGACAGCCATGCCGCTCAAGATGATGTCGGTTACTATACTCTGGGCGAACAACACTCCATGTAGCTAACACTGGTTGACAATGCCTGAACTTGCTATCAGGACAGATAACATTCTAGTACCCACTGGCGGCACTGGGATTTAGTTTGAAGGTCAGAGGTTGCAGCACCCGCAAGAGAATTCCATTCTGCACCTCTCTATATGTTTGCCGCAGATGATCGAGCCTTGTCTGACCAATTATTCAGTTCTTCATTGGAGGCAGTAGGAGTCTGACCATTCCGATGCTAGGCATTGACGGCATCTGGCAGATCTTTGAATAGAGATTGCCAGTTGTAGTATATACCGGCAACTTTGGCTTGTCGCCAGCAAAGCTCGAGAGATGGGTGCCACAGCATGTCAAGACCAAGGGAACCAGTGTATCCCCCTCTCTCTCGGTGGACTCCAGCTCAATAAGTATCAGATTATCCTGCAGTAGGTCTCCTCGTGTGTGTCTCCCACCACCAGTCTGTGGTGTACATATTGGTATATACGCGCTTTGGAGGGATAACACTGTTAAAGCAATCCTGAGGGGTATATAACAAATGCTCTCTGGAGGCTAGCTGCCGCATCGACTATCTCATGGTTTTGATGATGTCTTGACTCTCCCATTTGGTAGGATGTTGGTGATTTTCCTTCCAACTTGTATTCTTGATCGTGTGTACTTCCAACTACCAGAGAACCTGATCATGTGGCATGCAACCCACGAGTCTCTCGATGGCATTCCGAGTTTTGATGCTTGTCAAACGAAAACTGGTGTTTTCTTCCTTTAGTACATTCTCAGAGTACAACTTCCAGCCCTTCATATTGCACACATGCTGAATATATTTGTACTTTTCAGGCATCGAAAACAGGCACTAGGAATTGTTTTGTTGATTTGTCTGAAGGCAATCCAGACCATCACATTCCCATCACTGAGCAATGTAATCACGCAGTGGAGTGCTGGCACTGGGGTATATTACCATCGCCAGCCCAGGAGGTGGTGGGGATTGACAATGTTAGTCTATGATGTTGGCAATGTGTTCGAGGTAGGGAACTGCTTGTAAGGGTTCAATGGAATCCTTGTTAGCATTGATTTCACGGTTTGGAACGGGTTCAACACGTTGGGGCGTGCTGTGAATAGTCAGATTCATCTGCTTTGCAACTTGTAGCTGTGCAGAATAGTTTACTCTAATATGTTTAAGTGGCCATAGGTCTGAGGCGAGATTATTTCTGCATGAAAATTCGGGGCAATGGAAACGGGTCTTCCCTAGCAATGTTGATGACATTCAGGGTGTGGAGTATACACTTCAGAAAGGAACAAACCTTGGTACTGGGCTTCTGCTGCCAGGAGAGTACACTCATCATACTTTCAGCTAACTTGACTTATTTATTAATGGTAATGAAGATCGCAAGGATGTTCCTTACGTGCCAGGAGTTGAAAAAACACTGCATGCGCGAAGTCCCACAATAAAATAAATAAAATACAACCAATCCAAAATGCAATAGACACATGTAATTTTCAATGCCTGAGAGAACAAGATTAGAACAAAGAAAATGAACAACAGAAGAACCCGACTGGAACTCCAAAGCAACAGTCGTCTCCGCCTCTGCCATGCAAGGAAAAGTTCACTGCTCGTGTACCAAGCTGCCTGGGCGCGAGTCAGAGAGAGAGCCATTGCAGAGCTGGATGTCGGAGACAGTGGCATGGTGGAAACCGTCGCCATCTGCCGATTCGCCCCGCACCTTCTGGTTCAAATTCCCATCCGAGGAGTTTCTGGCTGCATCAGCTTCTGGCTGAGCCAGTAATGACGGGTGAGCATTTTTCAGCATCATATGCCCCTGGTCCTCCAGCCCACTGAGGAGATGACAATCCGGAGGTGGTGGGCAAGGATCCGGGGTTGGTGGCCGTTGGGCACGGACTGTAGGTTGTGGCCGTGGGGTATTCTTTCCCATCTGTCAGTCTTGCTCCGGTAGCACCATTGGTTGATTGTCAACCAAGATGTCTACATTCTCAGCCGATGTATTTACCATCTCTCCCTGGTCAATCATTCGAGGCTCGTTGCCATTATTGTCATCCTCAGTGTCATCCTCCTCTTCATCCTCGTTGTCATTATCATCCTCCTCCACGAGTTCCACCGTAACATCATTCTCTTCGGCATCTTCGTCGGTTTTATTGTCACCGTCCCTTTCCTTATCCCAAACGCCTTATGAATCAACCCGTCCGGTGCATCCAGATTATCCTCCAGATGCTGATGCACATCAGAATGACATTCTGAGTCATATTCACTGGCTGACTCCTCGGTAGAGCAGGTATCATCATGTGAGGAATATCCCACGGTGGGCGATCCTTCTGGCTCTCAATATTCCTGCTCTAGTTAGCCCTCCATGTCTGGGGCAAGCTCATCCATTTCCTTCTGCAACAGGAAAGCACTGTAACAAGACATATCATCTCCCCTGGGGTTTGTTTCATAATACATTTCCCTTCATCAGTTCCCTTCCCCTTCTCCTTCTGCTTGCATTTCCCCTTTACATCCTCAATTGCCTTCCCATGCGACATCCCTATCTTTGCTTGCTTCCCTAGCCAGATCCTCTTCTCACTGCCAAGTTTGTCCTCCTCACCTGCACTGTGGTCATTGCCATTGGCATTGCCAAGAAAGCTCCTCAGCCAGCTGAGCGCTCCTGGATCCGCCCCTTCCACTATCTCATCATCCACATCGATTATCTCATTCCGATTCAGTGGTCTAATAGCCACATATTCGTCCTGCTTATGCTGCCGGCAGCGTGGAGACTCAATCATTGGCTGGAGATAATTGGTACCGTAACAAGATACACACTTGCCACTCCATTGAATGTACCTGAAGCTGGTGTTCTCAGGAGTGGAGCAATCGACCAGATCGCTGACCGCACAGGGGTTGTCCCAGCTCGAAATCCTCGTTTGATCTCGGGTTGTGTTAAACATTTGCCACATATATGAGGCGAAAGCTTCTCGCCAAATGCAATAATGTGAACTCCTGCTCCTGCGGTGCGGCCATAACGGCAGGAATTCTGAAATGTGGCGAGTCGTGACTGCATCAAGAAAGAGGATATTACAAAGCAGGTTCTATGCCCCGTCATGCAGGATGTGGCAAGCATTATATATCGGTGTCAGTCCATGGATGTGTGCCGAGATGCATCTGTTTTTACCGTCCAGATCCACTGACAAGTGTCGATTCATAACCATTGTTGGAATTTTTATCCTGACAGTTCTTTTCCCATGTCCTTTGTGGCTGCCCTTGTGTGCGATAGCAGCGAGTTGAAACCCAATCTACATCCGAGGAGTTAGCCTTATGGCAAAGTTCAAGGTAGCAGAAGAGAGCCCAGAGGGAACATACAATATTGTGTAAGTTATCGGTTGTGGTTTGGAATGGTAGGGCGTCTTTGTAAAAGTCGCGTAATGTCGAAATAGTTCAGGATGCTGGTAGTGTCTCTAATCCAGCATCAAAAGAGAATGGATGTGTACACTGGGAGAAGGGATAGAGATAGCGGAATCCCTGCGAATTCTTGGTTCAACATGTGAGATCTGAGAATGATGATATATAAGTTGAATTGTGTTAGTTAATGAACACAGAACGGCCCAGGTTTCCCCTTGCATAACCACTGGGCACCTCGTGAATGAGATGCCTGGAGACGAAATTTAGCACTCGTGGTGAGGACAGCTAACAATGCCAGGCACAGCGTTTGCATCACCTACCACATTTACTGTTCAGACCCCATTCATCTCAGATTAAACAGAATAGTTCTCAGGTTTTCCCAACTGGGAAACCATTCAACATGGCAACCAACATGACTAGCTTGGGACAAAACCCACCCAACTGATGTCATAGGATAGAGACTACTTCATTCGTTAATTTGCGATGCTTTTAGCTCAGCCAAAAGACGATTTCCATGTGGGGGCTGAAGATTTTCACGATCAAAATTTCGAAGTATTATGACAAAAACGAGTGCAATACCATGATCATTGTGACAGGCACGCATAAATACCATGCAAGAGGTGCAAATGGACCTTAAGACGTCGCTGTAACAGTTAATTTCAATGCTGAGTTTAATCAGAGTTTAATCTGATGGCTGTTAACCCCACAATTGAATGCTTTGGAAGGGATCTCATTCCCAAGTATTGTCAGGGTTCAGAGTCTAGTGCCTTGACTCCTGCACCGCCTGGTTTATGCAATCTGACCATGGCTGCTCAAGTAGGAGTAAATGATGTCTGCCGTTGATTCTGCATGCAGAGGGAATCATTCCAACATTCGCAACGTCGAATCTCTATGTTAGGGGTGCTCCCTGATTAGTGACATTGGTACTTGGGATAGTCTGGAAGGCATTCACCCTGCACAGGCTATTCAAGTCAGGCCAAGCGGTGTATCCTTTAGCGGGGATGTATACCAGTCACGAGAAGATTGCAAACAGCCGCGGCTGGGAGGAGTTGCTGCAACTACCAAGCTCATCTGGGATGATCATATGCAGCGACAGGGCGAGTAGTTCTATCTTCCATCATTGTTTGGGCACTAGGTGGGACATGCATGAATGTCATGCGTGGTAGTCAATAGTGAATATCCGATGAAGTGGGCTGTTCACCCCAACCTGTAACGGGCCAGGACTGGGTGGAGTACGTCCTGGCACAGGACCTAACCATGATGTCTCTGAGGGAATTATGACATTGGCATTTGGCTGGAAGCAAACACTATTCAGTAGTCTGAATAGCATTGGCGGCAAATTCGTCTCAGTTCTACATTAGCTTAGTATCGGGTAGTCACCGAGTAAATCTATGACTCGATAATTATTAACCAGTGGGTTAGTTTTACATTGCGGCATGCCATGACCAATGTGGGGGATTGGTTGCATATTCCAACTACCAGTTCGTACAAGAAGCAAGAGGTCTTGGTTGATGTACGGTCTGATTAATGAGCGGATACGATTTCATGCATGAACACGTGAATCAAGAGGATTCATGTCCGCCTCTACCAGGCGCATTGTATGACTGCAAGGCTCACAGATAGGTCGCTAACATTAAGGAATTTAATTATAGTCTGAAATGGGTTCCAAGAGACTATAAAGAGATCACATTGTTCTGATGCAGGAAGAGATGGGGGCATAGGTCTTGTGAGCAAAAACCAAGGAAGATACCTACTAGTGAAGAACAAGCTGAAATATTATTGCGTTTTTATGATATCTAGATCAATTATCAATATTATTAGCTTCCTGTAGCTGCAGCCCCGCACCATCAGTATTAGTCGGAGAAGTGCTGAGCATCTCTATATGCCGAGAACCTTCAACAACGTTCACGACGGCATCCTATATGATCTTGCAAGGATCATATCTCATGCCCGAAACAATTGGTATATCTTCCCAGTGCACAGCGTGTGGTGCATAGCATCGATCCTTTGACTTGAACAAGGTTGAGTTATTCACATCAGCAAACTTAATCAATGCACCGATATTGGGAAACTTGCAGGAAGGGAAGATCACGCATAGCCGGAATGTATCCCCCCAGTTATGACAACCCCAAGCATAATACGCTTCGCCAAGAGATCTTACCGACAACACCAGAGCAGATTGTACGTTGGATATAGCAGAACGCTTTATTGAAGAACGAGCAAGAGGGCTTATTACGTGGCAGCCCAATCGAATAAATCCTTTACCTTCAGCAAAATAGCAACGTAAGAATGCTCGGAAAAATAAATAATTCCAAAAGACAAAAAAGACTGCTGAGGGAAAACTAAATAATCAACTGCATGAAATCCGAGATCAGGTTACAGCCAATCTCGGAAGCAATTACATGATGCAATCCAAAGCCGTGTACCCAGTACCTACCGCCAGGGTATAGTGACTTCAGTTAATGCACCCCTGTAACACACTATATCGGACTATGCCTTCCTCAAGCCCTCGCCCCGAGAAGTCTCCGGTAATATGAAATGTATTAACTCTTCCTCATCGTCAGAATCAACTCAGGTGCAGGCCTTTCGCAAATTCTCAACTTCACCATGCTCAGAGACAAGTTTCCCTACCGGCTGGCTGTAATGGCGACAAGTGACCCGAGGCCGGATAAGAGCCATTATATATAGATCGCGCGCTACGACACTTAGATTAGTATCGAATATCTTACCACTATACGCTCCATCTGTACTCACTCGCTGTCGTGTGCCACCATATACCATATTATACGTTTGCGGTCAAGCGTAGGTGTATGCGCAATTGCATTATATTTGATTTTCAGTTATTGAATAGCATTTGCTGACGAGGATATCCGAGTTTAACCCCAATTGGACAAATATGACACAATCGACAGGAAACAAACAGCTTGCGTGTCAATTCTACCATCAATCATCTACTATGCCTCCTGAGAACACTGCCAGTGGTCAAATGGGCTCGGCTAGTATACGTTCGACCACGGAAAATCTATGATCGCCTCGCAGCCGTGTAACGCCTCATCTCACCCGGGGAGTCTCTGTACTTTCAGAGGATGAGATCCACCACCAGAACGATCACAACGATGAAGAAATCACTGCCGACATGCATGAGAACCTGAGCGAAGGCCCAGGTGACAACCTGGGCGATGTCCTGGATGCCAACCCCAGCAAGCCCGAACCTGACACGGAATCAGAGATCGTGTCAATGCGAAAGATGATGGAGGAACAGCGAAAAATGCTCAACAATGCCGTCCAACTGAATACTCACCTATGTGTGCAAAATGCCAACGTGATGGAACCAAACTAGGAAACCCACACAGAGTTCATTCGACCGGAAGCAATGAAGACGAAAATTTTCATTCCCACCCATCCAGAATAGTACTACGGCAGAAGAAATGGGCTAGATAATTTCTTGGACACGATATAATCTAACTTCCAATCCGAGCGCACTTATTCCCACACGAAGATCCTGATAAAGTAAAATCTGCAGCAATTCTTCTCAGCACATTGAACAATCACCGGGACCAGCTACTGGGACAGACCCAAATGAGCGAACTCATGGAGTGGCTTCGAGACCTACAGAGAAACTCAGATTCCGGTTTGGAACACTTCGAGGCCTTCATCGAAGAAATGCAAAAGCTGTATGGCATCCAGGACCAAAAACTCATTACGGCAGTGAAGTGTACAACAGACGTCTTCCAAGGAGCGAATACACTGGTGAGAGTCTACGCCAATCGAATCAAAGCAAATTGGAGAGCAGCGAGATGACATCCGCAAGACAACAAGAACCTTGACGAAATCGCTTCCAACAGGCTACGACCCTGACAGATGTCCATCAGCAATCGATTGACCGCATAGAACGGAAGATTTGACTGTATGGAAAAGATTATCGCCTGCGCCACCGATTCAGATGTCAAGCCGGATAGCAACAAGCTTCAACCACAGCAGCCACAACCACAGCAAAGGCAGTGAGGAGAATCATATCAGCAAGAGGGCAAGAAACACAAAGTCCAACTGTCCATTTCCGAGACAGCCGAAGCACCGCAGTCCGACAAGTCAAAGTCGGACAAGGATGATATACACACTCCAGCGCCTTGTTCTTGCCAGAGCTCTATGACACTTGGAAGTCAGAAGGAATATGCATACACTGCGGATTACCCCAACGTACAACATTCCGGTGAACGAATTATACTCGCGAAAACTTCCCCGGAAACCTTGCTTCATCAGGAGGCAGAACACAAATCAAATGCCAGCGCTCCTTGAATAGTCATCAACCAAGAAATTCCCCTACCTCAGTTGATATCTAGCTCGGTGGGAGAGCATGGACACACTGGAACATGGATTGCAGTCATTGCGTGCGAGGCGTTGATGGCAACATTAGAGGAAATTGAACCGCATCGGATTTAACTCAGGCTGAGCGTTGTCTCAGAGAGCCCGAATGCTCACATCTCAAGTCAATATCTGTGTGGAACGGCATGACAAGATTCATCACACATTGTCCACAAAATCCAGATTCGACATCAACACTGAGAGCAGTAGCGAATACGAGCACTCATTGATTGCGGTGCTACAAGCATCTTTATATCCCCACAACATCTCAATAGAGTTGGACTACCCCAGGAAGCATCGCACATCACAACTGGCATCTTTCACTGTCAGGTAATCGAGCATGCTAGGGAGAGTCCCAAAACGGCGATGGCGGTCCATAATATGGATCATTTAGCCCAGGTCCACGAGCTGGAGGTGCTTCTCATCCCAATGAGTACACACAATCTACTACAGGGATTACCATTGTCCAAAACCCGCAGGCCGGAGATCGACTGGGCTTCCGGTCAAATAACTTCATTAAGAACCCCAACTGGCCATGTGGAGACACACAGATGAGGTATGATACTTCAGTGGTACGAAGATCAGGATGACGAAAGTACTAACATATGGCTGCCTGACATTGGCGTGTTTACACTGACGATTAACTCGACATCGGAGATCCCTGTGGAACCAGATGGTATACCCCGGGAGAGCGGTGCGGTCAGTCCTACTCCTTTATCGAAATACTCGGAGGCACCACATTTGACCATCCCACAGCTAGCGATAAGACCATTGAGACATTCGCCCTATGAACTGGGGAATGCAGTGGACTGCTGGGAGCAACTATGGAAGTCACCACTGTAGGCAATCCAAGCGATATTGAGACTCTCAACCCAAAGCGCTGGACAAGCGAGCAGAAAGCAGCGGAGGTAGTTGCGGCAACAGAGCATCCTTGGATCCTTGAATGACAGCTATCAGCTTGCCAAGTGACGATGGGACTTGTGGAGTAGCGGGGTATAGCTCATTTCTGGGCGTACCGCTTGAGCTGCCATTCCCAGGCCTTCCATCCCATAATCCCAAATCACAAATTGGAGATACACAGCTAACTAGCAGATGCCGGAACAGGTACTGTACCTACTGATAATGGAAGTCTTGTCCCCATAAGATACAAGGACTATGTGGACGTATTCAGTAACGATAGGGCAGAGACTCTTGCACAGCACCAGCTGATTGACCACACGATCGACTTGGATCCAGGCTTCAATATACCATATGTCCAAATTTATAACCTTTCGGAGGTCGAGTTGAGAACTCTCAAGGCCTACATGGAACCAAACCAAGACGATGGATTCATCCACCAATGATCATCGCCCGTGGCAGCACTGATCTTATTTGCGATGAGGATGGAAGGTGGCCTATGACTGTGTGTGGACTATCAAGCTCTCAATAGAGCCCAGGTGAAGAACTAATATCCTCTCCCACTGATTTCAGTGATGCTTGACAGGTTGCGCGAGGCTCGGATCTTCTTGCGACACGACCATCGAAATCCATATTACATCATCCCAATCAAGGCAGGCGAGAAATATATAACCGCGTTTCAGACCATGTATGGTCAGTTTGAATGCCAAGTCATGCCGTTCGGGTTAACAAACGCACCAGCTAAATTCCAAGCTTATATCGATGACTGTTTACGGCCTTTCATTGACAACTTTGCTGTGTGCTATGGGGGTTCTTAATCCTAATAATCAACACAATCTGTATTGAATTAATTACTGCCGCCTGTCTAAAAATCTCTTTCTCTCCTCGTCATATCCTAAGAGTCAAACTCTTGCACCATAACACAAGAGCGCGCCAAATCAAACCTTCTCCACAACCTGTCTCCTCCATATAGGAAGATTACACTTCCCTGACTTGAAACTACTCCTCTGCCCACTCCTTGCATGGTAATGCGCCGGTGTTGAAATACCGCAACACCAGGTAGTGGATATTCCTGAGTTTGCAGAAATGCAAAACATCTCTGTAAGTGCGGGTTGAACCAGCTTCTTCCAGTTGAGAAAGTAGTTCTCCGAATAACCCGACAATTTGTTGCAGAGCGCATTCAGAATGTGTGAATTGTCAACCAGACATATGACACTTGGTCTCGAATGTGAATCTGGGTACCAATGATTGATCTAGTAGATAGAATTCTTAAAAAGATTTTAATCTTGTCTTCAGTGTATCCGAAAGCTAATCTTGTGGATGCTGATCCTCCAATTGCTTTGAACAATGCTGCATCTTTAAAGCCATCATTCATCTCTGAGTGTGGTAGCGTTATTGCAGCCACGCCCCTTAGCATCCGACTATAACTTCACAATATCCAGTGTGGTTTGAAAGGGTAACGCTGCTGTTGCTATCAGGCCATCCACTGCGCGATTTATCTTTATCCGTAACACCATCTAAACCATCCTGCATTCGTACAAGTCAGTAGTTGGAACAACCACCACTCAACTTGGTTGTGCTTATCGCCTCTTGAATCCCTCATGCAATGAGTCATTCAATTGCGTCATAGATTTTCTCGGCGACTAACCAATACTATGCCAACATAGAATACAGATGCGTAAACTCGTAGCCGGTATGACGTTCCATTGCGATCCAGACGAAACAACTCAATGCATCGTGCTCGCTCTAGGCTTCTGGGCCAATGTCATGATTGCCTCAGATAAGTCATACTAAGATCGAGGCTGTCCTCCGACCGGAGCGTTCCCCACTGATTCCTCGCCAGTTACTGGGTTGCAGTGAGGAGCCCTCTTACTGGCGTTTAACTATCAGCTGCCGTGTATCATTACCATACATGCCCCACAAAGTATCCAGACGTGAACGAAGATAGCTACGCTGCGCATCTCTTCGCACAATTGACATGAACCCCCCACTACAGCGCATGTCACTGACCAACTTGATTGTCGCATGTCTAGGTGTTATGCATATCGTGAATTTGTACGCATCCAAGAACCAAAATTAAGTATCATTATCGCTGCTTGGGAAGACCCCTATCCTCACCCCCATCTCTAAGCCCGGTGACCTCAATGGTGCCCTCTCATGAAACAAAAAGAATAGCAAAGCAAAGAAAACATCCTTAGCTTCACAACGATCTTCCTAACCATTTGTTAGTCCATTCTTTTTCCGCCTAATTTTCCTTCTTTCCTTTACCGCTGCAAACCTTCCATCCTTTTCTTGTATCGGATTTTTATCGTAATAATCTTTTAATAATCCTAAATCATGTTCTGCCACATTCTCATTTGTTTCCCACGTGTTTTCTTCGTGTGAGCAATCTTTCCATTTAACCAAGGACATGTGTTGCTTAGGATTATCGTCCGAAGGTCCGCTTGCACTTATCAAGTCCACAACCCAGTCTTCAGAGAAGGCTTCATTGGTGATTACTTGTGACTTCGGGCCTGTTCCTTTGTATCTTTCAAGTAAGTCGAGATTACAGACTGGGTGAATCTTCCAAGACTCTGGTAACATAAGGTTGCAATAACGCAAGTTGCTTGCTATCGATAATACTTTCAATGGTCCTAGCATTATGTTGTCCAATTTCTTGCACCTATGTTTTACTCGAATATTACATCCGTTGAGCATAACTTAGTCCCCTTTCATTAATGGTTCCATCGTTTTCCTGTTGATATTGTAGTACTTCTGCATTCTTTTAATTAATTCTTCTAATTGGTTTCTGCGGTTTCCATGAACTGCATTCGTATAATGCCTGTACAATTCGGATGCCGGAGGTATAAACAGCATTACCTCCTTAGGCCAATTCGTTCGTCGTTCGAATCCATAGTTCGCATGGAAGGGGTATATCTTAGTTGCAGTGTGCGTGGACTTATTCTACGTGTATTCCGCCATTGCTAACATAGCGGTCCAATCATTCGGTTCATAATTGCAGTGAGAACGCAAGTATGACTCGATTACTTGGTTGATTCGTTCTGTCTGGCCTTCTTTCAGCGGATGGTATGATGTGGACACACCACACGAAATTCCTATGAAGTTGTAAACGTCCATGAAGAAAGTCCCGGTAAACGTTGAATCCCTATCTGACACGATGTCCGCAGGGAACCCCTGAGACTTCCAGATGTACTCGAATTAGGCTCTACCAACCGATTGAGAGTGCTGTATCTTTTTTGGAATACAATGAGCCATTTTTGTAAACCGGTCCACCACGACCAGAATCATAGTAGCTTCCTCGGACTCCGGAAGGTCTGTGATAAAATCTGTATCAAAATGTGTCCATGGCATACAGGCCAATTCTAACGGGTGTAAAAGAATGGGCTTCGCATGTCTTGGAGCCTGTGTTCTCTGACATATATTAAATTCGTTACAGTAGTTTCGTATATCACGTTCCATATTGGTCCAGTAAAAGTTCCTAATAACTAATTTGGGTGTCATTTCCCTGCTGAAATCACGTTCAACATTAGAGTTGTGTTCTGTTTGCATAATTCGTTGATCTAACTCTTCTCGTACGTAAATCCTATTCTTGCAGCATAGCAATTTATCTTTATTGAAAAGCCCTTATCAATATCTCCTGCTGCCATAACTTGTTTGCACAGCTCTCTGTGCCTCTCATCTAACATTACTTTTTCCTTAATTCACGTTTTTGCTTCTGGCAGAAGCTGCTCCACTTCAATTGGGGTGATCTGGATTGATTCGATTTCATTGTCGAGATCTAGCTCTATTGCTCCAACCTCGATCGATTGTTATTTGTCCAACATTGTCTGATTAGTTCCTGAAATTGTACCCCCCTTCTCTAGAGGTGAACGCCAGGCACCTAGACAGTATATCTGCTTGAGTATTGGAGGTACCTTTCAATTATATCTGAACAAAATTTTGTTGATTAAGTTGCTCCACCCACCGGGTTTGCCTTCCATTAAGCAACTCTGCTGACTGAAAATACATAAGGTTTTGATGGTCGGAGAAACATATAGTCTTGTGTACTGCTCCCTGAAGATAATGACGATTCTTCGAAAGCCCGAAGACTACATCCAACATTTCTTTATTGTAGTCATTATCATTGCTTTCTGCTGGATTGAGTTTCTTGGATATGAATCTCACTGGATGGATTTTGCTGTCCTCTAACTTCTGAGATAATATTGCTTCTATCGCAAAATCAGACCCATCTGTTTCCAGCAACCCCGGTCTATCCGGGTCAGAATGTCTGAGGATAGGGGTTTTTCCGAATGTAAATACTACCATTATTTTAAAGAAAGCCACTTCTTGGACTTCAGACAAATTAAATCTGGTCTCGTGTCGAAGTAAGTCATTAATTGGGGATAGTATTGCTGAGAAATTATAGATAAATCTCCGATACACATTCCATAATCCTCATAGTTGCTGGAATTCGTTTCTCAAAGTAGGTTTAGGCCGATCAACGATTGCTCTTGCTTTTTCAGGATCCATTCATAATCCCATATTGCTAACCATGAATCCTACAAACCGGGTTTTGGAAACATCGAAAACGCACTTATCGATCTCGATGCATATATTATTATCCATCTGTAGTTGGAATACCTTCGATACTTGTCTGTGGTGTTTATCGAGGGATTCTCTGGTGGCTATCAATTTATCATCGATATATGCCGCTGCAACCATTCTTTCATCCTCGTCCGGATAGATCTCTGGGTTAATTACCAATTCAAGTCCCGACAATGGACGAAGAATCCTGTGGATTTCTCGTTGTAAAGTGGCAGGTGTGTTACGGAGTCCAAAAGGCATGACCATGTATTTGAACAATGCAAACTTGATATGCAATGCCGTATACTTCTCATGTCCTAATGCCATCCTGATGAGGTAAAACCCTGACTTTAGGTTCACTTTTGTAATATGCTTAGCGCGTTGGACTTGAGCTGATAATTCTTCAGTTGTTGGCAGCAGAGTCCTATCCTTCTTCATATAATCGTTTAAGTGGCTATAGTCAATACAGCTGCATAAGCCGCTGCCATTGGCCTTAGGTACGAATAATATAGAGCTTCCGATCATGCTGCTGGAAGGGCGGAGATTTCCTTCTTTGTTCATCGTATCGTGGTACTTAACAAAAAGTTTTTCCTCCTTCTGCGATAGCTGATAAATAGGACCGATTCGTAACTGATCATCAGGGCCTAGTAATTCAACGCGATGATCACAGCCCTTATTATCTGAGAATTGTTCCGCTTCCTTAGGATTAACTCAAAGTAAAAATTTATGATATTGCGGAGCCAATTTTTGAGCTATTGACGGATTGCTCAGAATTAGTACCCCGATAAATATGGCGGTATCATTAAGTGCAATTCTGTTATCGTAGGTTTTGGAGTGTTCGGGGTTTATTTTGCCGTGTTGATAGCAGTCGCCGACGCAAGGCAGGAAGTGTAAATGGCTTGTTGTGGTTCCCAAGACCTTATGCTGTTCCAAATACCAGGCTGGAATCAATGCATCGTAATCAGATGTGATTTTATTCACCTCATAAGCGTGAGCCCCCTCATCATACAAGCGGTGATTTCCGAAGGATCCTTCCAATGGTACTGGAAGGAAACCTTCGGTCTTCTAATTACTTCCGGAAACATCTCCACCCTTAGCAGGAACTTCACTTCTGACCACCGGTTGCAAGAATGCTGTAGCGGCCTTTGGGGGAATAACACAAGAGATGGTTCCTCGGTCAAGCATACATCGCAACTGAAAATATTGGCCACCATGATCAATTAATATCTGGTCAATTGGTCTTTTCAGAATTTTTGTGTCAGATACTCTCTGAACGCTTCGGGGAGAGGCTGATTGGTAATAAACAAAATTTGTTTATGAATTCAGTTTCTTGGATTGCCTAAGCAAAGGTTCTGAAGCTTTTCGGATAGACATCGCTATCCTTTCGACAATAGCGTAACCACAACGGGGTAAAATGCGAGGTATTGGCTTCCAGTGTATAATAATAGGGTGGTATATTTATCATAAGTCGTATTGCCTTATGGGCCAGCCATTTCGCTCTTCTGATCATCCTCAGAGGGAAAAATAAACTAAAATAAAGAAAAGGTGGTCTCCCTATCAAGAAAGGTGTGTTAAAACATTAATTTTCGACAGTCAAGTTTGATGTGGCTCGTTAAATTATTCTCAATCTGATGTTGAATACCACGATTTCCTTTCATCGTTTTCCTCTCGTTTATCTTCTTGTTCATCTTCCTTATCAAAATACTCATTTTCAGATTCTTCATTTGCTTCCGATTCGTCATTGCTGTCATCTGCGACAGAGCGCTCAGAATGTGAAATCGAACTATCCTCTTCATTTTGTAATATCATAGCCGCTATCTTCATCTTCTGATAATGCTTTTCCTTAGAGAAGCTTGCCGTTCGTTTATCCAACTTGATTGGTCTGATACAGTCCCTAACCTTATTGTTTCCCTCCCTGTCCAAAGGCCATGCACATCTAAGGCATTCTCCCGCAGTTGTTCTTCGCTCAATTTCAGCCTGGTCAATTCCTTCCGTCTTTTAGTACCTCCTCCGAGATTTCCGTCCCTCTTGATACTTCTTTAATTGCCTTTTGTCTGAACCGGGTTATCTACCCTCTTTCCTTCATTCAACTTTTCCAGGCCTACTTGATCATTGTTAGAGTTTAGTATGCTGTTTGTGGAAAGATCACAAAGTGGCCTTCAGCCCAAGAATGTTTCTGGCGGCTTCCTATTATTCTGCGGTTCTCCCCGCGGTAGTAATAATGGTAATGATTTCTTGATCGGTCTTTCCTGTCTGATCCACTGTGTGCATCTGCTCGAGGATCCTTTGAGGTAGCCTCTCCGCAATCATGCTCTCCAAAGCCGCACCAGTAACCATCGCCTTGTCATTAAAGGTTTAAATCTTGCCGAACATATCTCATATGCAACCCTCATAATAGACCTTTCCAATTGTGTATCTGCCTCATCCTTTGTGTCCTTATGCTCAAACCTGAGTTTAAGCGCATTGACATAGCCAGCCTTGGATTTCGGATGTAGATCATTTAGAGTCCCATTAAACCATTGGATATGCCATGACACCGCGTGGCCATCCATTAAGCATTCTATGCCATTGATGATTCGCTCGTCTTTCGAGAACTTTTCTGGTTGATCATCGATATAGTTGTGAACCATTACTCACAACGTATCATAATCGTCACCGGCATTACCTTAGAATTTCTTTTGCTCATTGATTTTGACTGGCTTCGCGAACTCCAAGTCTTTGATCCGCCTCTGTCATCGTGACATACGCCTACTGTCGGCTCTGCTGTGTTCAGATGGTGGGGGATCCGGTGGTGGTGGCGGACCTCCGGCCGCTCTTCCGTTTCCTCCGCCATCTGCTCCTCCGGCTGCTCCGCCGTCTGCTCCTCCGGCTGCTCCGTTGTCTGCTCCTCCTGCTGCTCCATTGTCTGCTCCTCCGGCTGCTCCGTTACTCCCTGCACCCCCTCTTATTCTCGCAAGCGAAGAATGTTTACTTTCAGTATCTCTTATACAAGATACTGATAGTGATTGTTGATTAGAGGCTGCCTATCTTTGAGGATGTACATATTGAGTTCCTGAAGGTCCCACTGCAACCGAAGTTGGCCTAAAATTCAATGGTGTTGATTCTGAAACTTTTTATTGCTCCATAGGAGAAGTCAATCCCGTGTTTACTTCGGCTACCTGCACCATTTGTTCCTCGATAGTTTGCACATGTAACCAAAGCTCTCTCTTGACAGGAATATTGTCCAAAGAAGTCGTAATAGCCGCCATGGCTTTATGTACTGCATCATTTCGCTTGGTTAATACCGATATTCCTTTCTGTACGGTCTGTGTCATAACTTTAACCGCAAATGTTGCAAGTGAATTATCGGACATTCTCTTGTCCAGTGCATCTAACTCATGATACATACCAGTGAACAGGTCCGTAGCTTCGCTCACAATCTGGTTTTCTTGAGACTGTACTAGATAGTTTACTTAACGCAGTTTCTGTAGCACAGTGTCCTGTACTTGCGGCATGGTTCCTACTCCCAGTATTTTGGAGTCTATCCGAACCTTCTCAGTCTGAAGTCGACTTTCCATAATGATAATTGCATTTTTGACCGAGTCGAATTGTTCTTCCAGTACTTTCTTTTTGTCATTACATGCCTCAATTGTATGGATGATTTGTGGAGCGAGTTCCGATAACTGCTGTTGCAGTAAGACAGTATTTGCCTTGGTGATCGCGACTTCTCCGTGACCTCCCTCTGGTTTCAGCGGCGCTTCTTGCTCTTTTAGTTGCAAGGAATCCCTTTGGGTGGCTTCTATCCTGCTTTGGTATTGTTGGCACTATTCTGGGATAACCATTGCTGCTGGGGATTTGGGTTTATCGACACTCGAGCTGCTGGGTGCCAGCGCCTTGCTAGTGTATGTCAATCGTCTCCTGAGGGTTGCCATTTTGAACCAGACAGCTATACTCTGGTGGAGGGATAAGTCTGTCTAATTCGACCAATTCCTCGTCCCTATGAGGGCAGTGTTCAAGCTGAGAATGACTAATGCAGTGTCGTTGCGATAAGTAGGAGTCACTTCCGTTCAGCTTGCCCAGGTATTTATAACCGTAACACTCTTGCAGGAAGCTACACTTCTGGCAGATTACTGCAGGACTTTTTTGCTGGATATTGTATACTGGCATCTGACACAGAAGCAATTCTGTCTGCATCAATAAAGGCTGCAAGCCCTCTCGCCCAAATAGACGCAACAGAAGTTGTCTTCGCACTTCTGGCACTCCAAACTGATATAGATTGCTAATCGTTGGTTTATCGAGAATAATAAGATGTAATCCTGGTTTCTTTGGGTGTCGGTTAAAATACACTTCAGTTTTATAGAGTTCGTGATATAGATGTAACTACTCTAGCGTCATGTAATCGGAGCGGTATGTTGTATAATCCAGTCTCAGCTAACAGCCTTTAGAACCTAAAATATTATGCTGTTACAGGGGTTCTTAATCCCAACAATCAACACAATATTTATTGAATTAAGTACTGCCGCCTATCTAAAAATCTCTGGCTCTCCTCATCTTATCCTCAGACTCAACCTCTTCCCCTGGAACACAAGAGCGTGCCAAATCAAACCTTCTCCACAACCCACCTCCTTCATACAGCAGGATGATACTTCCCCGATGTGCAACCACTCCTCTGCCCACTCCTCGAATGGTAATGCGCTGGTGTTCAAATACCGCAACTCTAGGTAGTCGATATTCTCAAGTTCGCAGAAACGAAAAATGTCATGGTAAGTGCCGGTCAAACCAGCTTCTTCCAATTGAGAAAGGAGTTATCCGAATAACCTGACAATATGTTGCACAGCGTATTCGGATTGTGTCAGTCGTTGACCAGACATATGACACTTGGTCATGAACGTGACTGAGGGTAGCAATAATTGATATAGTAGATTGAATTCTGAATATTCTTTTAAGATCGTCTTCAGTGTCTCAGAAAGCTAATCGTGTGGATGCTAATCCTCCAATTCATTTGACCTACGCTGCGTCTTTATAGCCATCATTCTTCTCTGAGTGTGGTAGTGTTATCACGGCCAAGCCCCTTAGAGTCCAACTATAAAGTCACAATATCCAGTGTGGTTTGAACCCGTGACGCTCCAGATGCTATCAGACTATCCACTGCGCGATGTATCTTTATCCATCACACCATCCTCACCATCCTGCAATCGTACAAGTCGGTAGTTGGAACAACCACTAATCAACCTGCTGGTGAAAATGGCCTCTGAAATCCCTCATCCAATGAGTTATTTATTTGAGTCAGAGATTTTCTCGGCAACCAACCGATACTATGTGAATGTAGAATACAAATGCTTAACCTCGTATCTGATACCAGGTTACATTGTGATCCAGACCACACAACTCAATGGATGGTCCTCACACTAGGCTTCTTGGCCAATGGCATGATTTCCTCAGCTACATCATACTAAGGTCGAGGCTTTCCTCCAACCGGAGCGTGCCCCACTGATTCCTTACCAGTTACGGGGTCGGAGTGAGGAGCCCCATTAGTCGCGATTAACTATCAGCTGCTGTGTATGATTGGTATACATGTCCCGCAAAGTATCCAGGCATGAACGAAGATAGCGACGCTGTGCATCTCTTCGCGGGATTGACATGAACCCCCCACTAAAGAGCATGTCACTGACCAACATGATTGTCTAATGCACAGGTGTTATGCATATTGTGAATATGGATGCATCAAAGAACCAAAATCAAGTATCATTATCCCTGCTTGGGAAGACCCCTAACACTGTGTGCTACCTTGACGACATACTGATATACTTGATGAATGGGGAGGCGCACGCAGAACAGCTACAGAAAGTGCTGGAATGGCTCTGAAAATTTGGCCTCTACGTCACATGTAAGCTGTGGCATTTCGGAGTGACAGAAGTCGGCTTCCTTAGGTTCGCTATGAGCCCCAATGGGATGGGCATGGAATCGGATCATATATCCAGGATCAAGGATTGGCCAACCCCAGAGACCGTTCAGGACTTTCAAGTGCTGCTTGGATTCATGAACTTCTACCAGCGGTATATCAAGAAATATGCAAAGGTAACAACACGGATATCAGACCGGCTAAAGAAAGCAGAGACATCCAGGATGCCTAAACAGCTCAAATGGGAATTGACTTGGAATGCTGAACCTACATTTCGGAAGTTGGAAAGGGCCTTCAGCGACACACCAATTCTCAACCTTTTCGACCTGGGAAACCCGATTATTCTGCAGACGGATGCAAGTGGCGTCGCTTTAGCCAGCAATCTCAACCCGCATGACGCTTTCAGTATTCTCAGACCAGCCAACTTCTACTCTCAAAAATACACAGGTGCCAAACAGAATTAAGTCATTTACGATCGGAAGCTCTTGGCCATCGTGGATATCATTAAGCACTGACGCCACTACTTCAAGTAAGCGAATTACAAGGTCCTCATAGAATGCGACAATAAGAAGCTCGAATATGTGCAAACTTCGAAATTGCTATCCCGTCGGCAGGCATGGCGGGCGGATATCCTCTCATTGTACGACTTGGTTGTTCAACACCTGGAAGGTCAGATGAACTCAGCAGATGGACCATCGAGAAGACCTGACTACGGGATTGGCTACAATAAAATGACAGCAACGCTCCTGGCCACCTCAGCAGAGACCACCCTCACTGAATCATATGATGACCATTGACTGGAAATGAAGGCAGCCAAGGAGACCGACTTTTTAGCCAGAGCGATACGGCCAACCTTGGTCAATGTTTCTACTGCAGATGAGAGTCATTGGAGATTAAACACTGGAGCTTTGACATACAAAAGGAGCATGTACGTGCCCAGGGCACTCCGCAGTGGAGTGACACGCCATTTCCACAACAACCCCGAATCTGGACACTTCGTAACTTTGCAGACTGCCGAGCATGTATCCCGAGATTTTCATTTGCGTGCGATGGATTCAGAGACAGAAAAGTACATTGCCGGTGGCGAGTTGTGCCACAGAATCATAGCACCGCGTCACGCATAGTATGGACTCAGCATGCCTCTATAACTGCCTGCTCGTCCTCCGAGGGACTTACAATGAATTTCGTTACTGAGTTGCCAGAGTAAACGGCATCGGGATGTACCGGGATCTTGGTAATTGTTGACCGTTTGACTAAAATTGTAATACAACTCCCCTGCAAAATGGACATTCACTCCCCAGAGCTAGCACGAATGTTCTTCAAACACATGATCTCCAAATGAGGTGCGCCGGACAGTATCGCCACTGATCGCGGCACAGAGTTTACCAGTCCATTTTGGGACAGAGATTGCTGCCACCTCAGGATAAATTACCGGATCACGACCACCTTCCACCCTCAGGCAGAAGGTCACCCGAACGGCAGAACAGAACAATGGAGCAGTGCCTCCGAGCCTTTTGCAACTATGAGCAGGACAACTGGGTCGAATTGTTACCGCTGGCAGAGTGTTCCTACAACAACTCCATCCATCATTCCATGCTGATGACAGCCTTCTGGGCGAAGTACAATTAACATCCTATGATGGAGTTTAGGCCTCCTAAGGACCTCAGTTTCAGATGACAGGTACAGGCAGACTTGTGGATGGCAGGTGTGGAAGAGACTCACCAAATGCTCTGGGAAAACATAATCAAGGCTCAGCAGAGACAAACAAAGTACGCCAGTGGGAATGAGATGACTTTGGCTGTTGGAGACAAAGTATGGCCATCGACCAGGAACTTGAAAACATCCAGGCATTCAAAGAAGCTCGATTACAATTGCACAGGACCATATAAGGTAAGTAGGATCCCCAATAGGAATTCTTACAAACTAGACCTACCAAGTACAATGTGGGGCCACAACGTTTTACATGTGTTGCTTCTCCATCGTTACACACCACCAGTCCGAGCTCAGCCGTCATCCGAACTGCACCCAATGATAGTGAAGGAAACATGGGAATGAGAAGTGGACCATATACTCGAATCTAAGCGGCACTATCGGAAGCTGCATTATCATGTCCAATTGGCCGGTTACAACCACATATGCACCAGCTGGGAGCCAGAGGAACCGCTTAAAAACACCCGAGATCTGGTTGAGGCGTTTCAATGAGAGCGTCTGGATCGGCCACCAGAGTAGCAGTATAGAGTCGGGGGCGGGAGGTACGGAGGACACAGAAGCAGTTGGCACGTTTCATTGGACTGTATTTCTTCATTTCCCTCTCTTCTCTTTCGATTGGATGTCAGCCCAGTATAAATGGTGTCGGCGTGGGTTATTCAAACTTCCAATCGAGCAGGAGTTTCACCGTGCGCCTATTCCGCCCAAAGGCCCCCATTATGCATGCCGATCGGTTATGGGACCTATGGGTTTGTACGATTGCGTATGTAAGATGATTGTTTCCTACTTTGTTTCCCTCTCCCATTATTCTCTTATATACTGGTTTTTCCAGCCCAGGAGATCTGCGCCTAGAGAGGGGGATTATGTAACAGCAACACGTGACCCGAGGCCAGGTTAGCGGCAGTGTCTATAGATCGCCCGCTATAATACTTTGATCAGTTTGGAATTTCTCACCACTACACTCTACATCTAAACTCATTCGCCCTCGTGGGCAACGGTATACGATATCATACATCTGCGGTCAAGTGTAGGCGTACGCGCATTTACACTGGCGAGAGTGATCCCTCTGCAGGAATGCGTTCTGTAACAGGAAAAATTTAAAATCAGAACTTCAAGCATTCATCTTCCCGGAATCATTCGTGCGTTACAGATATCACTGAACACATGACACCCGGAAAAGTAATCTTACACGAAGTGTAACTCATAGAGACAGAGTTTCTGGGTCTGTGATCCATAGGATAGTTGACCCGTCGCACTATGAAGTCCTATGGACCTGCCCATCGCCTAGATGACTATGATATGCATGAAATTATTTGCACTTGATACTATACATCATGCTGCATTTGACACACTTGAAACCAAACTTCCAAATGCTGTCTGAAGTACACACCTGATTGCACTTGACTGCACACTCCCAGTCTGCTTGACTTACACTCTCAAGTCAGCTCTCAAGAGGCTCTCAATCACACTCTCAGGCGTGCTCTCAAGTACACTCCCAATTGCACTCGATGGCACTCTCCCAGCGTGCTTGACTATACACTACAAAGTCAAGTGTCAACACGCTCTCAATCACACTCTCAAGGACGCACTCAAGTACACTGCCAATTGCACTTGATTAGACACTCGCCGCATACTTGACTATATGCTTCCGAATACGCTCTCAAGACGCTCTCAATCACACTCCCAGTCTGCTTGGCTCTAAGCTCTCCACTATGCTCTCAAGACTCTCTCAATCGCACTTCCGATCAGGCTCTCAAGTACACTTCTACTTCCAGTCGATGGCACACTCCCAGCCTGCTTAACTATACGCTCCCCAGTAAGGTCTCAATACAATCCCAAGAACACCTCCAACTATGCACCTAGTGTTAGCAACGGGTCCAAATTCCCGGGTCGGTTCCGGGTTCGGTTCCACCCGCAAACGGACCGTTGCAACGTGTCTTACCACACGAAAAACCCAGACCGTAGGAAATGGGGCGGTTTTACCACCAAAAACCCGGCATTTCAAGTCCACAATCTTCACTGCAATTAGGTATTTGAGTTCTGATTGTATCATGACATGATCAGTATGTAAATTGTCCAGTTTTATCCCCTCTTTCACCTCCTGCATTGAGATTTGTGATCGGACCAATAAGCGTGGAGGCGCTATCGAAAACCCGCGAAATTCGCTTAAAACTCGCCTTTATTTCACAGCCACTCAACGAATATCAGTCCAATCCCAAATCTGAATGCGGGAGGTCAAAGAGGCTCTAAAACTGCACAATTTACATACCGATCATGTCATGATACGATCAGAACTCAAATACTTAATTGGAGCGAAAGCTGTAGGAACCGTATATTTGGAACCGCGGTTTGGTTCCAACCCGGCCAAATACCAGCGATTCTATGTCGGGGCCGGGTAACAACCCGCGAAGACAAAAGCGGTTCGGGTTTTTGGCCGGTTCTGGAACCGAACTCAAACGAACCGCAGGTCAATACCCGGACTACTGGCAGGTTACCCGGACCCGTTGCTAACACTATATGCAACCACATACACCTCCGAGTCCCTCGCAAGTACACACTCAAGAGGGAAGACACTAGCAATCTCAGTTGGTAATATGCTCCCATGTACGGTTGTTGCTGGGGTGTTTTAGGTCCTGATAATCAATACAATATTTGTCGAATCTAAGTATGGCCGCTTTCTAATATTCTATTTCATTCCTTGTCTTATCCTAAGACTGAACCTCTCGTTCCGTCAATCAAGAGCGACTCAAATCAAATCTTCTCCATAGCCCGTCTCCCTCGTTCAGAAAGATTAAACTTCCCTTCATGGAGCCACTCCTCGGCCCACTTCTTGAATTGTAATGCGCCGCTGTTCAGATACCTCAACACCAGGTCGTCGAGATTCCCAAGTTCGCAGAAATGAAACACCATGCGGTATATGTGCGTTACACATGCTTCTGCCAAATGAAAAAGAAGATCACCTAATATTTCCACAACTTTCTTGCAGAGCGCATTCGGATTGTGTCAGTCATTGCCCAGACTTACACAGCCTGGTCCCGGAGATGTATACGAGAAGTAAAAACGAATAATGGTAGATAGAAAACATAATAATACTTTAAGATCGTCCTCGGAGTTCTCTGAAAGCTAATCTTGGGGATGCTGACTCCTCTCATTCCTTCGACCGTTGCTGGCTTTTTATAGGCGCTGCTTGTCCTCAGGTGTGACAGCATTATCTCGGCCATGCCCTTTTAGTGCCCGTTGATAACTAGCCACGACACCGTCAGGTAGTCGTGTTCTCGGAAATGTGGTTTGAAAGTATCACCCTCCTGATAACAATCAGGCCATCCATCACACAATATCGGCTGACCCTTTCTTAACTCAGACATCTTTTGCAATCGTACAAGTCAGTAGTTGGAACATCTACCAACCAAGATGATAATGCATATCGTCTATTAAATCCCTCAGACTGCGGAGTTAATTAATTGTGTCATAGATTTAATCGGCGACCATCCGACACTCTGCCAACCTAGATTATTGACGGGTACGATTGAATCCGATACCGGGTTACATTCCAATCGCGACTACTCGCGCCAATGAGTAGTGCTCACCCTATCCCAATGCGTACTGCATTAATCCCTCAGTTACGTCATGATGAGGTCGAGACTAGTCTCCAGACTAGAATTTGCCCCTCTGTATCCTTGCCTGTTACCTGTAGGGGAGAAGAGTCTTCTTAATCACTTATTGACTATCAACTGCCATGAATGATTACCACGCATGTCCCGCATAGTATCCAGGTGCGAGAGACCATTGCCACACTGAGCATCTCTTTGTGCGACTGACATGATCTCCCGCTAAGAAGCATGTCACTGACCAACTCGAATCTTCTATGCACAGGTGTTTTGCATATTGTGGATATGTATGGATCTCGAACCAAAATGAAGTATCATTATTGCTGTTAAGAGGGGACCCCTAACAACGCTGCTGCATGTTCGAATCACAGACACTTTGAGTTACAGAAACCAGCCGTCAGGAGACATGAAGAATGTGGCGTATATGTGTGCATTCGGTCCGGGGCTGACTGGGAAGATGGCACTAGCAATGGCAATGTCAATGGCAATGGTGATGGTGTTGGCAAATGTGATCATTGGAATTATACAATTAGGTTGGCTATGTCAACGTCAGCATCAAAGCTTCCACAGACTTAGAGCCTTCTACTAGCCAAAGCTTCTACAGACCTAGAGCTTTCTACTAGCCATCGCTTCCACAGACCTAGAGCCTTCTATTAGCCAAAGCTTCCACAATGCAGAATTTCCCATCAGCCAATTGCTTCCCGTGGAAAACTCTACTCCACCCGACTATACTCCTACATTCTGTATCCAGTGACTTGTTGAGTTCGAGACGCCAGGCCCCATGGCCCGGCAGGCAGGAGGTAGGTGGTGGGTAGCGGGCGGCGGGCGGCCAAAATTATGAAGTCTGTCTATCTCATAGTCTGAATCTTATTTTTAGCATGCCCACCAAGACGAAATCTCACAATGCCTCTTGACCATGGTGTTGACAATTGAACCCTTATATTCTGTAGGAATGGTAGAAAATTGGATGTTGGTGAGAGCATATCTCCGACTCAGGTTTCCAAGTGGAATCTACTGGCCATTTCCCACTCATTCTGGGCGGATGTTTGCGCATTCAGAGCTGACAGTGATGGTGGCAATGGCGATGATGGTGATGAAGGCGATGGTGATGATGGCGGTAGTGATGATGATGGTGTCGGTAGTGGTGATCATAGTACCAGAAGCACTTACACAAGTTGGTTAGCTATGTCAACGTTAGCATCAAAGCTTCCACAGACTCAGAGCCTTCTAGTAGCCCGAGCTTCCACAGACATAGAGCCTTCTAGTAGCCAAAGCTTCCACAAACTCAGGGTATTCCATGGCGAAAAGATTCCTGTGGAAAACTCTACTCCTCCCAAAATGAGGCTCTCTCAAGATGGTTCTCAAGCAGGCTCTAAAGGAGGCTTTCAAGCAGGCTTTCAAGCAGGCTTTCATGCAGGCTCTCAAGCAGGCACTCAAGCAGGCACTCAAGCAGGCACTCAAGCATGCTCTGAAGAAGGCGCTCAAGCATGCTCTCAGCAATAGTGTACAGTACGAGTACAGCAGTGAAAACTGCAGGCAGTGAAGAATGGTGTAGATCCATCTCCGGCCACCAGCTGTATATTGTTCCATAGACCCATGTCCACAACTCTGTGAATCAACTATAGACGACTATAGGCTGCGCATCGCACAGTGCTCCACAGACAGCTTGTTGTGAGCTGCGCGTGTGAAGAAGTGCACTTAGTGGAGTCAGCAGTCGATATGCACATTTGGCGCTGGACTTACCACCCGTTTGCTACACAGCGATGGCCAATAGTTACTCCATCCTCCACACCAGGTAATAACAATTATCATCCGCCAGGACCCAGCGGAACATTACTGACAGACTTATCGTGTCACAATGTATCCAGCCCCGTATCCAGAATTGCTAGCACTCCCAGTCCTCTGAGCCGGCTTGAAAACCTGCCGACCGCCATCCCTAGACCAGAAGCCCTCGCCATCATTACCAATCCACTACACATGCGAGCTACAGAAACCTATCAGAGACCGAAGCAGTGGCAGGTGCAACTGCAGGCGAGGTCTAAACCTCGATCAATGGTCTCCGGCAGTCACAGCATCAAGCAATTTGGTCACTCAGACATGACCCAGTTCATATTCAAACAGAGTAGATAAATGGCACTCTTCATCCGGAACTCACCGCTATGTATGAATGCAAGAAACGTATAGATTGTACGATATTCAATTCAATGCATTGACAAACCATTAGATCTAGCGCCACACTTGAAGGTGATAGAGACGTACTGGAACACCACTATGCAATAAAACAACATTTGGTCCAGAGCATTTGAGCCAAGCACAAAGCAGAGCTTGAGAGAAGAATGCAGAAGTAACGGCCCATGTCAGATATTACACACTCAAACCAGTATTCGGTTCGACCACAAGTCGGTACGGTTATAACCCATCGTATCCAATCAGCAAGTGAAAACATAACGGAGCTTGGGAATTTCCACTGCATTGATTCTGACACAGTGTGTTTGATATACAACGATTCCCTTCCGGCAGATAATCAGTATCATTTTCCTTTAGCAGACTTTGTGGGAGGTGGTATGTGCAGCCCAAATATAATGTAGAGAGAGTCGAAAACTACTAACGGATGACCAGCATTGACAATCCGTGCTGGTGGAAGCCGTCTGGCAGATTGTCGATATTGATTTTTATCAAGGGGCGAATAACCACAGCAAGTATGCTGACGGATTGTTTAATTCCATTATTAACAGCAAGGTCGGTCATATTCTCTCGCCACTGATTATCTTGACCTAAACCAAGTTGCGCCATACTGTCCTGGAGTCGCATCAGAAGAATCGTGTTCATTCAAAAGGTTCAAAGTCAACCTTGAAAGCGGACAGACCTGGTTGCTCGAAGCACGTCAACTACAAGAAGGGCTGTGTTAAGAACACATCGTATTGTGCTGCAACAGGTCGCATATTCTTAATGTTGCCAGGTGTTGCAGCAATGTATACATTCTTACTGAATACCTGGAACACAATACTGGAGAGATACCAACAGAGGGTGAATAAGAACACTCTTGCTACAGTCAAGCGTCAGATCCAAAAGGTGGAGGACCCCCTGACTGCCATGATGATTAATGTGGAAGCAGCGCGTATCGACAATGCTATTCTTCGTGACTATATGCCCTCCAAAGCGGCGCTGGAGGACCATGGGATCGGACGCGCTGACGCAAAGATCGCGATAAACAACCATTGCATGGAAGTCGAACTGTACTTCAGTATGCCAGGGGTCAGCGGGGAGTACAACGGGGACAGAGAGGCAAGCAATGAGCGTGTTGCAATCATCACCGCCAACCGGCAACAATGGGCTGTGACTGAACCCGACAGGTTCGAGCTGGGTACCAGTGAGCTCAACAAGTATGACAGTGAAGAAGCCGACAATGCGGATGCTAATGTTGCGGACAACGCATTGGAAGCTGGTCATTAATCAAAGCAGTATGTGCAGGACCGAGGGCATAGTAGGATTGATTTGGGAATCAGAAGTGTGAACGGAGATAATGGTACGAATGACGCAATTGAGGAATGCGGATGCGGTGGCTGATCCATCACAATCTAATGATGCATCAACGCAGATTGTGGAAGACTGAGGGCATAGTACTAGAGAGTGTAATGATTAGACAGTATCTTTGAAATCAGTAAAATACGATAATGGCGAATCAAATGCAATGGCAAACGATGTATCTGAAGCGTAGACTGTATTGTCATAAGTGACCACATCCGAAAGCTAATCATATACCGGGAGAGTGCGGCATACAATATATCCCAATAGCAAAGAGGAAAAATGTAGCACTTGGCCGGAGCAATGCCTCAACATCACCACGCGTTCTGTCAACAGCTTCAGCATGACTGCAGCCCCAGGGAAGTGTGTAATACATGTGTTTTTCTAGTGGTGTGTATACATCACCACTCCCAGGACGCAAAGAAGAGGTATGCATGCAAGGTGAGGTGTCGCATGGGCAATTGGAATGTTGTAATTCTCCTTCACAAGGTACGAGGTTCTGACAGAGCCATCAGAGCCATCTGGAACACCGTGGCATTTTGATGACAACTAGAGTTGTTGCGGATACAGCGTTCTGTTTTGAGCTCTGTCTTCTTGAACATCTTAAAATGTGTCGGGTTTCTTCATCAACAACTGCAGTTCTTGATGGAGACGCTTTGACTGTAATTGAATCAAGTGTTTCCTCATTGTCCTCAATCCAATGGGTTCTATCTTGGGGTGGGGGTGGTGTTTCTGCGTTTAAGTCTACCTTTAAAGTGTTCAAAGCAACTTCTGAGTCCTCCTCTTCATCTTTCCACAATGATTTCCGCAGGTGGATAAAGCTCTGCCACTGGCGTTGGAGGTACAAATTAACATCGCTGGTGATGATTATCTACCGGTTGTAGTATACCCTATATTGCTTTCTTCCTTCATAGCCCACAAGATGTCTTTGTTGGGGGTTCTCCTCTAACAGTGATAATGGTACTTGCGCAAGGTCAAATGAATACATGTCATGGAGTTACTCTCGGTATAGTCACGTGACATGCATAACACCTATTCATGGTGCGCAAGATTGGCCATTCCTATGTTCCTTAGCGGGAATACATAGGAGTCATGTGTCGATTGAATAAGTGATCAAGTATACTTAGCGGATTCCAATTAGATGATGCAATCATGTCGCCATCGCAGAGAAGCTTGTTTCGGCTGTGGGGATGATTTTCAACCACATTCATTCTACCTGAAACTAGGGGGACTCGTCTTATCAGACACAAGAGTCGATATTCCATATGCGAGTACGAGGGATCGTCGAGTTATTGCCTCAGGCGATATGAGTGATCAGCGTACTCCCCGGCCAAAGAGAAAGGTCTCGGCCTTAGCATGATGTGACTGAGGGAATTATGATGTTGGCTAAAGATATGAGGCCGGAAGTAACGCTGCTCATTGGGTTGAGTCAGTATTCATTGCACCGTCAGACTCGTATTCTATAAGAGCTGACGTGTCAGGTGCTACGTTGGCATTGTATCGGCTTGTCGCCGATTAAATCTATGACTGAAGCCGCACAGCCTGTAAGGTCAGGCAATATTTTGCGATATGCAGTGCCGACCAAGATTGGCAGATGTTCCAACTATTGATGCATACGGTTTGTAAGATGTCTAAGTTCAAGTTTCATCTGACACACCGCATGACGCGGAAATTGCACATTGGATGGCCTGATTCTTATCAGGAGTGATAACGCTTTAATAGCTAAATGACGAAATTGCGTATCTGTTATCAGTAGAGTCATAGCGCTGAAGTATGGGTGTACAAACCCTCGAAGGCGACTATAATCAGATGGCATTGCTCCGGCAATGAGAAGAACAAGCTCAAGCAGCAATCCGCAGTCAAGAATCAGAACATCGAAGACGATCTGCAACAGATTGATGTGTTATTCGGCAATTTGCTTTTTCAGTTGGAAGCAGCACATTTAACCCACACTTACCAAGTGGTTTTTCGTTTCTGTCAACTCGGGAATATCGACTACCTGGTGTTGAGGTATCTGAACACTGGCGCACCACCGGTCGAGGAGTGGGCCGAAGAGTGGCTATAAGAAGGGGAAGTTTAATCTTCCCATATATCGCAGACGGGAACTGGAGACAGTTTAATATTGGACGCTCTTGGACAAGTGATTCAAGAGGTTCAGCCTTGGGACAAGACGAGGAGAAAAGAGAAATAGATAGGCGGTTGTACTTAATTCAATAAATGTTGTATTGATTATTGGGATTAAGAACCCCCATAACAGTCTTTTAATGGTGTTGGGCTCCCACTTTGTTTAAATGTCTTTTGTAACATGATGCTGTATCTGGTATCCAAAGGGCTGTCAATGGACTAGCCATTGCTCAACCTTCCCATTCCATACCTCATAAGGGACTTTGTTTGAGACCTGGTGGGAGTCTGATTCATAACATGAACACCAGTCCTAGCAGCTTTTGCGCACAGAAAGGGAGGAAGTTGCGCCCCATACAGCATTACCGTTGCTCGCCAAACAATCATCCTATTGACCCACTCTAAAATTTTCATCTGCGCCCTTGGATATGCAGTAGACGACTAATGATTGGATCCTGATCAGGCGAGAAATTCCTCGAAACCATGCAATGTGAACACCGGACCATTCCCAGTGCACAATATCTTGATCGTTACCGCATCCATGGCCTCATGTTGTGCAAGGTACCTCTTGATACGGCCAAACGCATCAGGCTGCTTCTGGATGGGGTTCAATACGATCCGAGATGGCACAACATCTCCGAAACCGATATAATACATTGCTCCTCCCAACGTTTAACAAGACTGGTGTCCAAAGCAATCTTAGTGGACCCTATTATAAGAATTTGTGCCCTGTGGGGCAGGCTTAAGTAATTGATGTCGGGCCTGCTTCCCTTGCAGTCATGCAGCACATGCCTCAAACACTGTAGTGGACAATTTAATAACAGAGGCTGGGTCCTTGGCCAGCAGTTTGATTCCTTTAAATCCAATAGGCCCAAGGTGACGATGGGAAAGGAACAGCCAATCTGCTGATTTCCTCCTGTGTTGATGGGTGGGAGATGATCTGATGGGAACCAAAGCTGTGGCAAGAGCAGCATGGACACCAGGATTCCATTTGGTGTGAAACACATAACAGTGTCCAATCTGTGTCACAGTTGGTATGATGTCTGGAGCATTCAAAATGTACATGACAAGATCAGCTCCCTCGAGAAGCAAGCTGAATGCAATTGATAGAATATTGAGCACCTCTTTCAATGTAATGTCTCCAGAGGGTAGGAGCTGCACCTCATCTCCCCTACCAGCAGCCATCACAATGCGGTTGTTGGCCACAGTAACTGTGGTCAGGTCACTACAGTAGGTGAGCCAGTGAACCGGCTGCAGGGTCATACTGTGTGTGGCTCCACTATCAACACTCCATCGATCCAGTGTAGGGGGAGAGTATGCATTCTCCCATGTATTGACCAGGGACATCCAACCAACAGCCTGGCTCGTGTAGGCAGACCCCAGGCCGCTTCCAACATCCCAGGCAGTCCTCTTCATGTAGGCCTTTTCCCACTGTTGCTTGTAGTGCCAGTAACTGCAAGGGTGCTTAGAGCCGTTCCCATGCCACGGAGTGTGAGCAACCTTCAAACCCTTCCTGGTCTCCCCATTGAAAGCAACTCTTCCTGTCCTGGATGCGGCGTTTCCCCGAGCAAGGTTCCTATGTTCCAGAATCAGTCTGGATGATACCACTTCTAAGGTCAGAGATTCAGCAGTAGGTGGTGCTCATTCTGAAAGGGTGATACACCATCGATAAAGTGTTGAGCAAGAGGAATATCTTGTTATTGTCCTCATTGGATGTGCACCAAGCACTGACAAGCTGGTTGACAAGCATCAGCAATTGCCAGATACAATCTGACATATCCTCGTGCTGGTATTTCATCTTAGAAAGGGATCTCCTGAGGAACCTGATTTGGTTCTTGTCTTTCCCCACAGACTGCTGGCTGAGCAGCTTCCACACACTCACTGGATCCCTATCCATTGAATAAGTCACTTTGTGGTGAGCATCCAGGATTCATCAGAGATGGCTGCTGATCATAGTGTCTTTCGAGTACGATGCCTGCTGACTCTTATCCACCTTCGTCTCGATGGTGGTAAAAGAGGAAGTGGAGGTAGATAGAGTAGAAGAACTCGGTACCGATCCACTGTCGCTGATACTATTTATGCCTATTGAATGCACTCTAAATAGAGCAAGGCAAGACCTAAAAATCCCTCCACCTCCAGGTGAGCCAGCAAGGTGGCGGGGCTCCCCCCACAACTCTTCATTTCTGTTGATGTAGATGAACATTGAGTGATTGAACAGAAGCCGAAATACGCTGAGCACAAGGAGAGAAATGGAAAGGAACAAAAGGAACAAACGGAACAGATATAAACCCCCATCGCCACTACCTCCCCACACCAACATTATCCTATGCGCCTTCTCCATACCGTTGTTTATTTGGGCGGAACTTTCCCACTTTAGTAGTCACTAGGAAGTCCAGCACTGATTGGTCACACTCTTCTATGGAAAACAGATCAGAGCTCAGCATGTGTGTGCATCAGGCCGCTTTACAGCCCATTGCCTATCCCACCGCCTTACATAGTGTCTTTTGCTGGTCTCTTCAAGGGCTGCAGTGGCAGACGAGGTGTTTCCACATCTGGGCCACTGTCCTATATCCGCTACGGCACCACCAGCATTTGTCGTCCTCTTGGTGGCCGAACCATTTCGTGTAGACTCCAGTGGGTGCATGCCCGAACTGCAGTCTGTAGAACCTGGCCGCCAGCGAGTTCAAGCTTGTCATCCGAATAGGTCTCTTGGTTTCTGTCTGCCCTTGTCTCTGTAGCTGCAGGGCTTGCTCCACTTGTCGGCTTCCCATATTGCCCTGGCTGCTGACCACCTCTCTGCACTATGTCTAGCAGTATTCGACGCTGAGGTGTATGGCCACACTATCACTGTGCTGCTGCTTGCTTGTCGGGTAACATTGGCCTGGCAGGTTGGGTATTCATTGCCAGGGATACCGGAATGTCCTGGGACCAAGTGAATGTACATTGTGATGACGTGAGCAGCGAGATTCTGCTCTCTCCAATTAATTTGTCTTGCTAATCGCCCCCACAGGACTAGCTGAAGGAATGTCATTCATATATTGGCAGATTGTGAATCGCTAATGGCTGCCACCGTTTGAACCCTGCACTCCTTCAGTCGATCCATGTTTTGTTAACTTTCTCCCACTGTGAGTGCCCATTCGCCCACAGCTCGCCATAGAAGACCTCCTGACGTTCAGGGCCCAGATTGCTGTCGTTGACCCTGCATGTATTGACGTGGCTGCATTGTCCATAGCCACATCGATTTGGTGAATTGGAATGATGTGTATAATCGGTAAAGCGGGAATTACATGTTGGGTGCAAGTCGTAGATATGTGAGGAGAAGGTTTCACAGCGTTACCCATCCCATTGAAATCCCAATTCAAGCATGTGGCCCATGAACCCATTCCCACATATGGTCACAGCTGGCATCAACAGCAGAGTGTTAATTTACAATAGGAGACTGAAAGAGTGGGAAGAAATGGCAAAACTGCGATGGGAGGGCAAAATGCCACCCGACATGTGGTATTACCCACTGGCGCTGAGCAACCTCTCACTGCAATGTCTCTGACGGCCCTGACAAGCTGCGTCACCTGTGACGGACTGCGGCAACTCTGATGGAGCCATTCTTCCTAGACTGCATAATTTTTTGCCGATTCATGAAGGAAGAACACTGGGCAGCAGACAATGCATCATACTCAGAGCTACACACTGGCCTCAGGGCACCAAATAGCGCAGGGTGCAGGGTTGTGAATGCCGCACAATATGTTTCCAGATTGATTCGATCAATGTACTGGTCGATGACAAAGGTTGCAATTTGGTTGATGGCAGTCACTGCAAAAGAAACTAGGAGGAATAGGAGAGCCATGGACAAGTCGAATAGAATGGGTCGATAAGTATTTTCTAGATTCTATATGTTACTTGACCATGAATTTTACAAATAGATCATAGGGGACAATACTGAGCCATCGAATCTCACTAACTGTTGGGAAACAGAAGTATAGTGGGCGAAATGAATCATTTAGCATGATATTTCAATTTTGGTATACTGAGAGCGCCCGGTGCAAGTATATTACTGGGCTTGGCTGTGCTAAAGAGCTGAGTCTCATTCAAGGAAACAGGCAACCAAGAAGTCTCAACTATTATTGATACTATTTTCCATGGCAGCAAACATTGACTAGGTGATACAATAAAATAAGAGTTAAGGGAAGATCAACATTTGTTTGTCTTATAAGCATGGTAAGTATAAAGTCATTTGGTCATTGCTTACTATAACTGATGCATGGGCTGCCCCAATGGGTAAAATCGCAAGCGTGACAGTGACTGCCCGTTTCTGAAAATGAACACTAACCGAGTATCAACCATTTTGCGCTTTCCAACAAGAGTTCTGGAAGTGTTGATTACTGGTAATAATAAGGATATAATGTGCTGGCTGCCGTTTCCAGTAAAACATTGTGTGCTATCTTGGTTATCCAATGATGAAAATGAACATCAATGAAGCATTAATGATTTTTAGTCTTCTAAGTTAGGTAATTGCAAAGTGATCAGATAGTGGTTAGGCATACTGCATGGAATAGCTGCAGGTATTGGAAAAAGAGAAAGCAACAGGGTTGTTGCCCCATTCCGAAAATAAATCTCAGCAGACTTGCAAACATTTTTGTCTTTGCACAGTGGGTCGTCCAAGAGCTGATGGGTGGTAGACATCAATACAAGTGGTATTTGCCACTTTTAGGGGCAACAGACACAGCGGCACACTCCCTGCCCAACCTTGAATGCTAGCCTCAATGGAGCATCAATAGTATTTGGTCCTACATTTCTTGTAATCTGAGTATTGTAATGTGGAAATAATGCATACACAATGTAATGGAAGCCTTTTCAACCAAAACAGTGCATGATATCTGTGTTACCCTATCTTGGCAATGAGAGTCAATAGGGTGTAAACAATATTTGTTTTTCAATATAGGTTATTCAACAGAGAGTGCGGATATTTGAGATCACAACCGAACTATTATTTACTTGATTAGTCCAATATACTAAACACAAAGTGTAAAACATGGATTCTAAAATATTTGTTATTGCAACGTACAAAGTATTTAACAAAGAATTACCGGATGTTAAATAAGCTATTTTGATCAAGTCTAAATATCAAACACCAAAGCAAAAAAATTATCTGAATATACAGATGGACCTGTTACTGGGGTAACAACACTCTTAACAATATACTTGTACACACACCTTCGACAACACCTCCCTCCGCCTGGTTTTGCCAAGCTTTTCCCCTCGCGGGGTAAAGCGGGGTTTCACATTGGCTTCATCACGACTTTCCCTGTGTGTGTCCGCTCTGCCAGTACGTTACCAGGTCGAAAACAGAGTGTACCTTGTCACCAAATCCACTCAGCATCGACATCGATCGGTAGTCCCTCTTCGAGGGCCACTCGCCTTCTTTCGAACGTTTTACGCCAGTATTTAATGACAAACCGGGCTCAGTGAAGAGAATTCTGAGAGACCAGACCTTACGATAATATCACCATCCGCCCCCCCGACCCGTTAGCCCTATGATGAACAGCGCGCCGTGAATGTTCTAGGGAGTATACTTTTCTGGACCCACGATCCGCTGGCCTTTCGGCCGGTTGGGGTATTCCACTGCGATAACTTTAATGAGACCCTGCGGGAGCTTTGGCGAGGATTACAATTTGGCAGCGACTAATCGGGATTAGAAGGGTTTAAGGAATGGGGGTCAAGCACTATATAGAAGTCTTTGGGAAGCTATGCCCATTGATGGAGGAGGGGAGTTCGGCTGTGTCTAAAGTTAGGAACAGCACCCACCTTTTAGCCAGTCCGTACTGGAAAAGTTACTATACTCAGGGAGTGACCGAGATAACAAGAAGTTATGGGGGAGATGTGGGGGGCTTTGGCTGCGACTTTGCTGTGTGGGTTTTAATTTCGGGGCTTCGGGTTTTGTCAGATTCCGGGGGTCTTTAGAGTTTTAATTTGCGCGGAAGCGGTTATAGGGTCTTCTGTATATAAATGCCTTGGCCGCTAGCGGCCGAATGCAAAATGATTACAACAACAACAACAACAATATACTTGTCAACTCGTATATGTACTTTTAGTGCGTATGGCCGTAGACCCTATTTCTTGCAAAGGTTCTGAATAACCGTTGCTCATATTTCCTGAAGCCTCTGGTTCCATTCGGCTTCCCATTTCTTCTCTGCTTCTTGCAGACGCTTAATTTTCCATGCCTTGTTTAGCTGCGTCTTAGTCTGAAGTAAGGGATTTACTCAGCCTCGTTGCCAAGTATTCCGAGTTCGCATGGATCTTTCAATGCACTCCTCAGCGCTCTTCAATATCTGATCCAATCGATGATCTTCCATAAGATCCCTTGGTGCCAGAGAGACCGCTTTCTCAGATAAGATCTGCTGAGCACTATTTGGACGAACTGTCCTAGGAAAATCTCCTAAGGCTGCTGAGTGTTTACACTTGCGAAGATTATCGATATGAGCAATCAATCCGTGTTTCAAACCGATAACCGATGTGAGCTACCGCCACACGCACTGAGTCACGAAGATCTTCGGAGTTAAACTGGCGTAATGTACGACTAGTGTTAGCAACAGATCCGGGTTACCCGGCTGCGGTCCGGGTTTGGAACCGGACTGGATGGTCCAGTCCGGGTTGTTACCCGGAAAACAGGGGTACCCAGCGGGTTCGGGGACGGGTTGGACCGGAACCGCGGCTCCATATTACGGTTCCTGCAACTTTGGCTCCAATTAAGTATCTGAGTTCTGATCGTATCATGACATGATCAGTATGTAGATTGTGCAGTTTTAGCCCCTCTTTCACCTCCCGCTGTCAGATTTGCGATTGGACCAATATTCGTTGAATCGCTGTGAAAGAAGGTGATATTTCGGCCGAAAAGTGCGGGTTTTCGATAGCGACTCAACAAATATTGGTCCGATCGCGAATGTGAGAGCGGGAGGTGAAAGAGGGGCTAAAACAACACAATCTACGTACTGATCATGTCACGATACGATCAGAACTCAGATACTTAATTGGAGCGAAAATTGTTGACTTGAAATGCCGGGTTTTTGCTGGAAACCTGTTGCAACGGTCCGGTTCCGGGTTGGAACCGGACCCAGAACCGAACCCGGAATTTGGACCCGTTGCTAACACTATGTACGACCTTCTCGAGGGCATATACGATAACGTCGTTGTCCTGTCCGAAGGTTATATTCATAGGGGTAACTAATCACCTTATTCTGTAAGGTGCGGGGCTGCCGCTATACAAAGCTAATAGATTCTAGGTATAAATATGATAGGTATAGGTAGCATAAATACGCAATAATAAATATGGAGATTTCTCCGCTGGTAGGTATCGTTCTTCCATAGCTGTTCGAGCTTGCCTTCTCCATTGCCGGAACAATGTGATCTTTTTATATCTCGTGCCCTACTACCTTAGGCCTAAGTCCTTGACACATCACAACTATTAAATCCATCAATGCTAGCCACTTATCTGTGGGACTTATTGGCGATGCCCTGTAGATATCCTTGCGACTTATTTGGTGGCGCCTACCGGATGTGCTCGCGCATCCCAAAAGGAACACATACCATATCGCTCGTTATTCAGACATTAACTTTAACTTAGATATCTCGCTTTCGAAGAGTTTGTTCTATAGTCAAACAGGCTTATCGGGATTCTAGTTCCAGGCTGGAACACAGAGTATTATGACATGTAATCTTTGAGAGCTTTGACGGTGCAAATCAATGCACGGGAATCCCTTCTGGTTTTCAGCCAATGCCATAAATCCCTCAGCTACGTCATGCTTAGGTAGAGACAATTCTCGTGATACTGGGGTGTGCCGCACTGGTTATCCTGCCGTTATGGTCAGGCAGTGAAGAGCCCACTTACTCCCATCAACTATCAGCTGTCGTGTACACCAGGTGCATGTCCCGCATAGTATCAGAGAATGAAAGAAGTCTCTCACGGACTTGGCCTCGCTTGCCACTGGCCAACTGTTGAATTCTTCCTGTGACTGATGCACCCCCGCTAAAAGGTTCAACACTGGATTGCATAGACGTCTCAAGCATGGAATGTGCTTGTCCACGACCATCGTAAGTACCATTATCACTGTTAAGGGAGAACGCCTAACATCACCCCCTTCTCTAAGATCGATGACCGCAATGATCGCTCCGTCGTAAAAAGTAGACATCATATATTCTCTTTCATAATTTCCAATAGTACGGGCTTGGCATCGCTCTCGATGATCCCCTATTGTAATCATAAGGATTCCCCAGTAATACTAACAGTACGGGATTAGCATTGCTCTCGATGGTCCCCTGCCAGTATTAATCCTTTGTTATTTCCACATTTCTAAACCTTTTATCTTTCTATGCAACAACTATTCTATAACTGTTGCATAACATTTCTCCTTTGCCGTTCCTTTTCTTAAATTTCGAAACCCGTGACATCACCCCCTTCTCTAGGCGCAGTGACCCCAACGCTTCCTGCCATCTCTGTGAACGTCGTACACCATGTAGTGCAATTCATCAATTCCAGAGTTACATATAACTTCATGATCATCTACTCCAAATGATTTTTAATTGCGCGCGCAACAAGCCAGTCGATGTTTGTTCAATACTCACAGGCAATCGGCCGACGAATCCAAACGAATTGATACATATCATCAATCAGCCATTTACTCCTAAGGTATATCTGAATACCATTCTCGTGCATGGATGTTGTCTTCACTTTGACATCTTTGAATCGTAGTCCATTTACTCCGATGTTTCATTTACGCGCGCAGATAAATCTGGTCAATGTATTTTACTTCGATCGATACATATAACCTCCGCTTCTAAATGTTTTCGGAAATATCTTCAAATGTTCAAGAAATGCTCCAAACGATCGACTCTCTTCGCCGTGACAGTACCACCCGCAAGAGGGTCAGAGAGGAAAATTCAGAGCACCCCCGGAATCATTCAATTATGTCTCCTAAAGTTTTGACCCACGGCATAACTTGCAACAAGAGATAATTCCATCTAAACCCAGAGGTACTTAGACGTAGGTGGCCATTGAATTATTTCTAATCGCTGATTTCACTATGTTGATTAAGATGTTGGTAACTTAAGTCCTCGTATGCGAGAGTATATGGATATAACATAGTATATATCCGCCTCTGATTGAAGTATTCCTATCGAATAACTGCAATTACATTACGTAACCAGATTGGTGGTACTTAGGTTTATCATTGTTAAAATCCTAATCACCGTGATCCTAATTATCACTGTAATGATGTTTGCACAATTGTTTTATGGAATACATAAATTTGTACTTGTATGTTTTAGCAATTCCGAGAATATCTGACGACATCATACACATTCTTGTTTCTGTCGTGTCGAAGGTAATTCGAATATTGATGAAAATTCATCGATGATAATACCTGAAGCATACATTGTATAACTTCGTTTCTCTTTGTCGAAGGTAATTCGAATATCGATGAGAATACCTGAAGCATACTTTGTATAACTTCATTTCTCTTTGTTGAGGGTAATTCGAATGTCGATGAGAATACTTCAAGCATTCTTTGTATATCTTCGTTTCTATTTTGACGAAGGTAATTTGAATATCGAGGAGAATACCTGAAGCATAGTTTGTATTACTTTGTTCCTCTTTGTCGAAAGTTATTTCCATAGCCGACCTTGCACTTTCTTAATTACTGTCTGAGGCCCTCTAGGTCCTGAGAACAACGTAGCTTGTTCCTGTTTCATTTTATCGAAAGGTGATTCGTGTACCGAATGAGAATACCTGAGAACAACGTAGCTTGTTCCCGTTTCTCTTAATCAAAAGGTGATTCTAATACCAAATGAGAATACCTGATGATACCGTAACCCATCGTCGTTTCCGTTTGTCGAAGGTGATTCGAACCGTAATGAGAATACCTGAAGATACCATAGTGAATCTTCATTTCTCCTTATGGAAGGATATTCAAACCGTAGTAAGAATACCTGAAGATACCATAACTCATCTTCGTTTCTCCTTATCGAGGTTTATTCGAACCGTAGAGAGAATACCTGAAGATACAATAACGTATCTTCGTTTCTCCATAATGAAGGTTATTCGAACCGTAGTGGGAATACCTGACGATATAGTGACCCATCTTCGTTTCTCTTTATCGAAGGTGATTCGAACCCTAGTGAGAATTCCTGAAGATACGATAGCACATCTTCGTTTCTCTTTATCAAACGTGATTCCAACCGTCGTGAGAATACCTGAAGATACCGTAATGCATCTTCGTTTCTCTTTATCGAAGGTGATTCGTACCGTAGTGAGAATACCTGAAGATACCATAGCGCATCTTTGTTTCTGCTTATCGAAGGTGATTCGAACCATAGTGAGAATACGTGCAGATACCATAGCACATCTTCGTTTCTGCTTATGGAAGGTTATTCGAACCATAGTGAGAATACCTGAAGATACCATAGCGCATCTTCGTTTCTCCTTATCGAAGGTAATTCAAACCGTAGCAACAATTCATTTTGATTTTTCTTTTCTTTATCCTCGAAAGGAATCTCCCTCAGTATTTTGCCGAATAACCATTCTTTTACCCCCTTCTTTTTATGATTTATCACCGCAAATCATTATAAAGCATCACTCCTTTCTCAATGATTATAATAATATTTATTCATATTGATATATTCTATCGAGACTGAAATAATATAACCTAAGTCATATGCGAAGGTCATATCGACGAAGCAATATCGAAGACATTAATGCCATAAGTAATATATGAAGGTAATGTCGACAATGTAATATTGAAGATATTAATTACTGAGATAATATACGCAGGTAATATTGACGCAGTAATATCGAAGATATTAATTACCGAAGTAATATATGAAGGTAATGTCGAAGAAGTAATGTTCAAGACATTAATTACCGAAGCAATATATGAAGGTAATGTCGACAAAGTAATATGTGCGAAGGTAATATTGACGAAGTAATGTTGCAGACATTAATTACCGAAGTAATTTATAAGGTAATATCAACGAAATAATATCGAAGTTATTTATTACCGAAGAATAGATAAGGTAATATCAACGAAGCAATATCGAAGATATTTATTACCGATGTAATATATAAAGGTAATATCACGCAGCCACCGTGGAATTGGTGGTGGTAGCATTAAAATGTACTATCACACCAAGATCGTTAATACCAACTGATGGTCTTTTATAACTTCATAGAAGTGACATCCTAGACGTCTAACAGCAATTATCTCAAAATCTGGATTAGAACAACACTCGCTCGATCCATATCGGGCAACTCCAATTCCGCTCGATTGCATCTCTAAGCTCATCATCGTGCTAATTCTTCTACCAATCCGACGACTCAGTCTGTTTTGAGTTTCGGTTGTGACCATAGGATGACCCTTCATTATCGACTTCCAGTTCCTCGTATTCTTCCGCTATTTACTCAGAATACTCATTATTCGCACCTTCTTCCTTCCATAACTGCTTAGCTTCTCTAAGCTCCCTTTCGAAGATTATCTGATAATATTCTTTGGCTTCATCCCAGCCATTACCATGTCTTTCCAAAAGCCCTTGGTTATAGCCATTGGTATAACCGCTACCTTTTCCTTCATTATACATCCTCCAATCGCAAGGTGTATATTTGTCAATTTTGGCATATGTGACCTGTATAGATTCTTCAAAACAATGAATCCACTCCGGAGGTACTGCCTATACATCATTTTGCCAGAATGTATAGTACTGCATAAGCATAAATCGCTCAATAATATATCGTAATTGAATCATTATAATTGACAATACAACAATGATCAACATATCGTAAAGTTGCTCCATCGGAGGACAAGTGAAATCTACCACTGGCTGAATTTTGCTGATGATTTAGTGTCGTCGCAATAACACCACTCGGTGTTATATTCCTCTGTGCACCAACACTTCCACTTGTCCGCCCAGAAGTGATATTCTTTCCAGTGGACTTTGAATACGGGATCGTCAATCGTAAGTAATTCGCATTTAATGGCCGATTGTCGAAAGTATTCAACGCAAGGTTTCGGTGTTTCAGGTTCTGCGTGGACTATTGGGTTATTCCAATCGTTCTTTGGTTGTTTCAGTAAAACTGTTTTTATCGAGCCAAATATATTGAATGGTTCGTGCTCAAATAAATTAGGCTTATGTCCAGCTAAATCAAAAAAGTTAATTGGCATATATCTATTTCTACCTAAATATTATAACTCCCTTCGGGTCTGCACAAATCGAGTTTTCAACGCAATATTCGATCTGTCTTTTTCGCTGATCTGGCCCTGTTCAATATTGTGGAAACAAATGCTGTCGATTAAGATATTTCGATGTCGTTACTGTAATCCGAATAGGTAACATAACTGAATGATTCGGTAACTTAGTGGAAACCACTACTAACCCTAATTGCGGCGAACCTATCAGGGAGGCTCCTTGCATCTTAAGTCCTTGATAAGCTTTGAGCTCTTCTTCCTGTATGGGTTGTATAATAAACCTAGGAGTGTAGAGTTTATTTATGATACTATTACGGGGGTAACAACACTCTTAACAATATACTTGGCAACTGGTATATGTACTTTTAGTGCGTACGGCTGTAGACACTATTCCTTGCAAAGGTTCTGAATAACTGTGGCTCGTAGTTCGTGAAGCCTCTGGTTCCGTTCGGCTTTCCGTTTCTTCTCTGCTTCTTGCAGACGCTTAATTTTCCTTGCCTTCTTAAGCTGCGTCTTAGTCTGAAGTAAGGGATTTACTCAGCCTCGTTGCCAAGTATTCCGAGTTCGCACGGATCTTTCAATGGACTCCTCAGCGCTCTTCACTATCTGATCCAATCGATGATCTTCCGTAAGATCCCTTGGGGTCAGAGAGACTGCTTTCTAAGATCAGATCTGCTGAGCTCTATCGGGATGAACTGTCCCAGGATAATCTCCTAAGGGTGCTGAGTGTTCGCGCTTCCAAAGATTATCAATATGAACGATCAATCCCTGTTCCAAACTGATAACTGATATGAGCCACCACACGCACTGAGCGATGAAGATCTGTCCACTTCTTCTGGCGTAAAGTATGACCTTCTCGAGGGCGTATACGATAACGTCGTTGTCATGTCCGAAGGTCACTGGCATAGGCGTAACTAATCAACTTATTCCGTAAGGTGTGGGGCTGCCGCAACACAAAGCTAATAGGTTCTAGGTATAATTATAATAGGTATAGGTATCATAAAAGCGCAATAATAAATAAGGATATTTCTCCGCGGGTAGGTATCGTTCTTCCGCAGCTGTTCGAGCTTGCCTTCTTCATTGCCAGAAAAATGTGATGTTTTTATAGCTCGTGCCCTACTACCTTAGGCCCAAGTCCTTGACACATCGCTATGATTAAATTCCTCAATGATAGCCACATATCCGTGAGACTAATTGGTGATGCCCGGTAGATATCCTTGCGACTTATTTATTGGCCTCTGCCGTATGTACTCGCGCATCCCCAAAGGAACACATATCATATCGCTCATTAATCAAACCACAACTGTAACTTAGACATCTCGCTTTCGAAGAGTTTGTTCGATAGTGAATGAGGCTTATCGGGTTACCAGTTCCGTGCTGCACCCTAGATGATTATGACACGTAATCGTCACGAACATCGAAGGTGCAAATCAATGCACAGTAATCGCTTGTGGTTTTCAGCCAATGCCATAAATCCCTCAGCTACGGCATGCTTAGGTAGAGACAGTTCTCGTAATACCGGGGTGTGGCGCACTGGTTATCCCGCCGTTACAGTCAGGCAGTGAAGTGCCCTCTTACTCGCATCAACTATCAGCTGTCCTGCACACCAGGTGCGTGTCCCGCATATTATCAGAGAATGAAAGAAGTCTCTCACGGACCAGGCCTCACTTGCTTGTGGCCGACTGTTGAATTCTTCTCGTGACTGATGCACCCCCGCTAAAAGGTACATCACTGGATTGAACGGATGTCTCAAGTATGGTATGTGCTTGTCCACGACCATCGTAAGTACCATTATCACTGTTCAGGGACAACCCCTAACAGAACCCGCTGGACAACCCGTTGACAACTCTCTCAACTTTGAATTGTGGTCGACACTTCAATTGAGCCATACACGTGTTCACTATACGGATGCATTACTGACCGCAGCTTGCAAAATTGTCAACAGTTAGTTTCCAATGATGAGCTGGACACAAAGTAATGGTCCAGTATCATCGCTAATACTACTCCCAGGGGTTCCCCTATAGGTGTGGTAATGGTATATAGCTGTAAGTGTTGTGAATACTGAAAAAAGTCAGCAGAGAAGCATTGCACAATACCGATGGGTGAGCAATGTTTTCTTGTCTCATCAAGTGATTATTATTCTGATTACACCTTTGCAACAGGGGGTTAGGGGTTGTCCTTGAACAGCAGGAATGACACATGTGTAATCGGCATGTAGATGTGATAAATCAATGGAGATAATTATCTGCATAACACCTACCTGCTATTATAAGAATATGTATGTCAGCCAAGTGGATCTTAGTGGGTTTAGATTGAACTTGGGGGTTGATCGCTTAGTGACTATTATGATTGCACAAGCGGATTCACATATGTTGGTGTAATTATCTTGGCATTGCCGGAAAGTGAAAAATCTTTGGTGGTGCACATAATTATTGGCCACTTCTACAATACCTTATCTAGTGGGTCAAAACACAGTTAGGTTGCGATAACGCAGGGTAATATGAGAGGCAAGGATCATGCAACATGCGAGAAAATGGGATAATCAGGCTCTTGCGCAAAGTGGAGAGAATTACCAGAGCCACACCCCAATCTGTGGAGGGTTGAAACCTAAGCGTGGAGTGTCTGAGGGATTAGATGACCTTGGATGAAAACAAGAGGCCAGAAGAAAACTGGACCATTGAGTTGATACCATATGCATTGCAACTTCATACTCATCAAAGCTATGGGGTTGACTTGTCATTATCAAGTTTGATAGAGTATTAGTTTGTTGCAAATAAAATCTCTGAGGCAGGGTTGAATAGCAAAATTAAAAGGGAAACTGTTTTGTATTGCAATAAAGAATGAAAAAGACAATGCATAATTAACTTGCTATAGCGCTGAATTACATAATAGTCGTTTCTGTTCCAACTCCCAAATATGCGAGAAGCAAGATGTCAATGTTGATGTTAGGATCTGATACAGTAATCTGACATGGTTGTTGTACAGGGGATGGCCTGACATCAATCAGGAACGTAACACTCTGACACTACCATCCATGAGCACAATCACCAGTGGGATGTGTGGTAAAGTATTACTGGGCACATTTAGAAGGTTGTACGTTGCAATCACAATATATGCGACAATGACCAGCAGAATCCTGGCATGGGAGTACTGGTAGCCAAACCGTTGAACATCGCTGTAGAAACCATTACACTGTCCGGGCAATGAGAAGCACAAGGTCATGCAGTGAACTGTCAGAGACCTACCAGCGAAAGAAGACATTAATATATTATTGAGCTTTGATGATATCAACACCAATTATTATACAGTTGAAATCGCTGAAATTGTTGTACCAGCAGTCTGACACCGGGATAACAGTTACCTTCGAGACTACGTCAGATGTTATCGTATTCTCCCAGGAACAGATTTTGTCTTTCGGCTATAATGAGCAGCACGTAATTGTGGCACAGTTTATCAGGTAGATAGCTTCGATAATAGGATAACAGGAAGTAGTAGTCAAGTATATCGATAGTATTGCCTTCCGGAGAGCCTCAAGTAAAGGTGGAATCTCAGCTACAGTTCGAGATATTGCTAGATATCATTCAGCTGCAACCACCCACAATATTCAGCAAAGCTACATTAGTGAACCTTTGAGTAGAACATGACAGGGACAAGTTTATCTTCTATCTCAACCTCCGAAGAAACTCAGAGAAGCTTGAACAAAGCAATAAAAAGCATATCGTCATTAATTAGTAAACGATGATAATCAAGATTCGAAGCAATCTTAATTAAGTGTACAATCTCCAGCTGTACTGGTACTCGTACGAAGATCCAAAGTACCCATGTAACTTATGGTGAGTTAATAGTGAAGTGTGTACTCTGGGCTTTGAATTTTATAAGGCTAATGAATATACAGTGCCATAACCGGCATGTCTAACTTCAGAGATTTCAGCAGTCAGCATGATTATCAACAACTCTATCAAAATCTTCGATCATGGGCCCACTCACAGTCAAGCTAAAATTACACTCAGTTGCAGATCGGGTAGAAAATATTTAATTTGTGTGCCGGTGAGATCTTAGACTAGAGGTCACGATTTGTACGCCGGCACGTCATGCCGCTGGGTAAGCTACAAGCAACACTGGACTGCTTGTAAGGATCATGATCCTTCCCGAGAATCTTACAATACACATATATAAGTACAATCACTCTGAACCTGTTCGCGACCATATCCATCCAAGGGTAATCTATTCCCCGACTTAGCCGGATGCTGGCATACATGGCCATAGACTATTGTCAGTCTTTCAGTCACGTGATATGTTTTGCGCACAAGGTTTCAATTTTACCCCTTTTGGAGACTCTTCAGAAAACGCACAGAACCTACAATCTAAGTGATTGACCACTCAATGGCTTCCAAACAGTCATTTAGACTCCGTCTATGCTGTGTCAACAAGTGTCGGAGCACAGAGAAGATTCTTGTGTTGATTTGTCGTGACACCCAGAGCCTTGCCAGTGAAATCACACCTGGATCAGTGACCTGTGGAGTTCTTGTGGAGAGAGAATCGAGGAAGATGCTGAAGGTGTTAGCTGAATCATCGATGATGCTGATGACACTCTTTCCGACCACGGGAGCAAGCTTGACAACGTAACTCCAGACCCAACAGACTCCGGGCACGATACTCACGAACTGACTGCACCATCCAACATCAACGGGAAAGGAATGGTGGAGCGACAGCAAAAGATGATCGACTTCCTTGTCCAGCATAACACCAAACAACTAGTATGACACAGATCAATGACCATAGACTCCAGAGACAAGGGTAAGATGAGACAGCCGAAACGCTACTGCCAAGGTGCTCGAGAATTGTCAACCTATCTCAGCGCACTTTGATTGAACTTCGGACTCCGAAACACCTCTTCCACTACTATACTCACAGGGTTGAATATGTTCTAGATGACCTTGGAAGCTAGGCGTACCATACCGATCGCAACATGCAGAAAACCACTATGATTAACCCAATGCGCCGGGGCGATGATGTACAAAAGCACAATTCCACATGCCTCTACCGCTTCGACCTTTTCGTTGGAGAAATACAGAGGATGTATGGCCAGAAGGACCGGAGACTCAATGTGCCAAGGACATCGTATTATAAGTTTCCACAGTGGTACTAGATCTCCAACTCCAAAGTACGATCATACGTGAACCGTCAATGACAGAATTCGCACTAGGCACAGTGGGATGAAGTGCAGTTACAAGTAATGCCATACGACATGGTCTGGGCAGTACTGAAGGCCGACTTACTGCGCAAACTCAAATCATTGACCAAAGCGAATGGGAAGATCATCTCCATTGACGAACTCTTTCCTCGAGCATGTATTATTGAAACTCAATCTGGGGACTATGACATGCAACAGCCTAAGCCACTGGGTGAGTCATCTCGCACTGGTGGCAGACTGCATAACTTCTGACCATCAATCTCAGAGACGAAATATGTAGTTCTGGACACTTCCAAACCCAACAAGTAGGATTTGTCATCACGCGGCGGGGATGATCTACCTCGATCACATTGGGTAACCGGAGTGCTCTATGCTTCACGGAAAGCAAACTGAAAATGCCAACGTTGTGGCGATACCATAATACCTTGCAATGGCTGAATTACCCAAAGCCGAACATTCATGATAAACGCACCCCCAGATACAGCAATGGCAAAGACTGAGATGATAAAGGTTGCAATCAACAAATCAAGCGCCAATGATCCTGTCACACTGAGGAAGAAAAAAACTAGCATAGGTCTCCAACAATCCAGCACTGCGTGAGCGGTTGTACACAATGGAGCTGCGAATGGAGAAGTTGGGCGCACAGGCACTAATGGCTTCACTAGATGAAGTTCAACCTGACCGGATGTCACTAAAATTAAAAGTTATTCTGGTGAGCCCAAAAGCCACAATGTTCAGTCAATCCCTCTGCGGCACTGCAGTACCAGATTTGGCACACATAGTTCATAAAGGACAAAAACAAGACAGATATGGTGTGATGCAACATCAGCAACAACCCTAGTTTCCGTCTGAAACACACGGGTGTTTCGGGCGGCTCTGACGGCTCGGGTTGAACCTCGTACCCTCCAACTGAGAATCAGACGCGACTGGTCGCGTTGCATACGTCCCTTGCGGCTGCTGTTTCACTGTGCCTCATATTCTTGCGATGCGTTGCGTTGTATATTACGCTCGCGACTCCGGCGTCACGCTTCCTTTACTTTGCATCCGGAATGTGGTGACCTATACGCACCATTGGAACGACACGTATGTTACACTCTTCGCAGGGGTTGAAGTTATGCAGTAGCCATTTACACGACGCCTGGCAATGTGTATGCCATTCTTCGGCCGATAGCCACATGCCGCACTCTGAATTATGTTTAGCGTTGAGATTTTGTCACGTATTGCAATACAGTCATCGCTTCGCATACATCGCTTGCCGTTGTATTGGCTCCACCATTATCGTATTTTACATGTCTGAAATATACTGTCCAATCTTCACACTGTCTAGTACTATGCCCTCAGTCCTCCACATTCTGCGTTGATCCATCATCTGCTTGCGATGCTTCTTCCTCCTCATCTGCATCTGCATCATCGCCATCCTCGCCCTCATACCCATCGACATGACTGGTTCCCAGGCCAAACCTCTCGAGTTCAGTCGCGGCTCGTCGTCGCCGGCTGGCGGTGGTAATGGTATCGCTTTCGTCACTTTCATGTTCGAAATGCCCACTGCCCCCTGGCATCCCGCAATGCAGTACGTCATCCGTGCAATTGTTGTCTATCGGGATGTTTGGGTCAGTGCTTCCGATCTCAGGTTCCTCAAGCGCCACTTCGGAGGTCAAATAGTCAAGAAGAATAGCATTGTCAACACGCGCTGCTTTCACGCTGATCACCACGGCAGCCGTTGGGTTCTCCGCCTGCTCGATCTGACACTTGACTGTGGCAAGAGTGTTGTTATACACCCTCTGCTGGTAGTTCTCCGGTAGTGTGTTCCAGGTAATTATCAAGTATGTACACGTGTCTGCAATCTGAGGCGGGGTTAACAACTTGCGACTCGTTACAGTGCAGCAGGATGAGATCTTACCACCGTCATTCTTGCAGTTGAAGTAGTTTTATCGATCAGGTCTGTTCGCTTTGAGCTTTGACTTGGAAGCTTTCGGATGAACACCTTTGTTCTTTTGCCACTCCTGGAGAGCATGGCGCAACGTGGTGCAGGTAAACATGATCAGTGGCGAGGGTATATGACCGTCCTTGTTGTCAATCATGGAATTATAAAATCCATCAGCATACTTCCCGCGGTTATTCGCCCGATGATGAAATTTGATTGAGATACACCGCGGGATGGCTTCCACCAGGAAGTAAAGTGGACGCTAGCCATTTGTTAGCAGCTTTCGACTCTCAGGGTTTGATTTGGACCATGTACACCACCTTCCACACGCTCTGCGATAGGAAAAAGATACTTATTGTCTACCAGAAGGGAATCAATGAATTCCAAACGCTCTGCGGCGGATTCAAAGCGGTGGAGATTATAAAGCTCTGCTATGTTTTCCCTTGCTGATTGAATAGAATGGGATTTAACCTTATCAACTTGTGCTCGAACTTGGTACTGTTTGAGCGTGTAATATCTAACGTGGGCCATTGCTTCATCATACCTCTTTCAAAATCTCCTTCGTGCGTGCCTCGGATGCTATGGACGAAATGTTGTTTTGCTGCATTGCGGTGTTCCAGTACGTCTCTATTATCTTCCAGTGTGGGCCTTCAGATAATGCTTTCGAAACGCGTCGCCTGCCATAACTTACTGCCTCCAAGTCGATTGCGCTCATAAACGGCCGTCTGTTCCACATGTAGAGCTCCAGGAGTCTGCTCGTTGCAAACACAAGACGCTTCATGTCTGAGTGACCAAATCGATGGATGATGCGACTGCTGGAGACCATTCATCAAGGAGTAGACACTGCCTCCGGTTACAATTGCCATTGCCCCTGTCTCCGAATCTTTTCAGTAGCTTGCGTTCCGAGTGGATTTGTAATGATTGTGCGGGCTTCTGGATTAGGGATGGCGGTGGGCAGGTTTTCCAGACCTCGGAGAGGAGTGGGAGTGATAAAAATGCCGGATGCGGGGCTGGATACAACGTGACGCATTGAGTTTCTTGCGAGTGCTGGTGTGGTCAGACTGCGTGTACCCGGCGTGGCGGTTGGAGTATTTGTTGACTGTCGCTGTGTAGCGGACGGGGCAGAAGTAATGCGTTGATTGATATCTGCAACGCGAGATTTGTCCAGCGAAGATGATGGGGTGGAGTTCTGACCTTCGATTGTACAGGGTACGGAACTCTCTCCTTGAGTGGAATCCCTCTGGCCAACCGGTATGGAAACGCGTCTCTGAGCAGGCGGAAGTTGAGAATTCTCCGAAGGCCCACACTTTTGTTGATTCTGACAATTAGAAAGGCTTCGAACATTTTGTACGACCAGAGTCGTGTCAGGGTGAGAGCTTTGGGAATGCATAGTCCAATATAGATGTTAGACGTTAAGAAAGTAGGAACAATTGCTTGTGCATGCATATGCAACGCCAGGCGAGGTAGACTCCTATTTGAGCGACCATGGACAGTTTCGACAACAAAGGGAGGCGCAGTGTGGAGCGCACTAGACACTAAACCCTGTCAATACTCGGTGACGAGATCCCATGAAAAGCATTCAATTATGGAGCTAACTAGGATCAGATTATACTCAGATTAAACACAGATTAAAGTGAGCATCGATATCCACTGTTACAGCAACGTCTGAAGGTCTATTTGCCCCGCTTGAAGGGTGTTTATGCCATCTTGGTGCGATTATCATCATATTGAACTCGTTCTTGGCACAATACTTCGAACCATCGAATGTGTATATCTTCAGCTTACCGGTGGAAATCCCCCTTTGGCAGAGCTACAAGCATCGCAAAGTGAACAAAGACGTATTCTCTATCCTATGACATCAGTTGCGTGTGATTTTTCCACTGCTAGGTGTTGGTAGCTGTGTTGCATGATTGCACAGTTGGGATAACTTGAGAACTACTCAGTTTGCTCCGAGATGCATGAGGTCTGAGCGGGAAAATTGATTTATGATGCAAAGGCAATGCCTGGCGTGGTAAACTGTCCTCTCCGCGTGTACTAAATCTCGTCTCGAGGCTTGTCTTTCATGAGGTGCCTGGTAGTTCTGCAAGATGAAGGCTGGGCCGTTTTGTGTTCGTTAACCAACAAAACTCACATGTTGAACCTTGAACCAAGAAATCGCCAGAACTCGAGTATATATATCTCTTGTTTCCGCTTACACCTCCTGTTTCTTTTCCTCCCGTATTATGCACATGGACAGCATCCTGATCTCGACATCACGTGAGTTGCACAAATCTACGCCTGTCATTCCAAATCACACCCGATAACTTCCACAACTTTGTAATTTCGCTTTTGGCTTCCTTCCGCTACAAATGTATCATAATGTTAACGTTTCGGATGTAGATTCATTTTCAACTCCCAGCGATGGTACCAAAGGGCAACATCAAAGGAAAGGGGAAGGCTAAGGCAAAGATGCCGACATCGGTTAAAAATCGACCCCTGACATTGGATTGGGACCTTATAAAGGGATTCATATCGGAACACATCTGTGGACTCATATAGATATACAATGATCGCGGCGTCAAGGATGAGAGGGCATGGGACCGCGTTTATGATATAATCTCTCTTGATCCAGTTACGACTCGCCACTTTTCACAATTCCAGCTGATGTGGCCACAACAAGGGAGCAGGATTTCGCCTTTTCGGGAGTGGTGGGCTGCCTTCCGCTCATATATGGGGCAAATATCTGACAAAACCTGCAACCAAATAAATATTTGGAGGTGGGACAATTCCCGTGCCTTCGGGGATCAAGTCGATCGCTCCAATCCGCAGACAACCAACTAATGGAAGGTTAAACCCACCGGTGAGCGATTCTCTTGGTAATGGAGCGATGATCTCAGGGCAAAGATTGAACCGCCAAGCTGTCGGCAGTACAAACCAGGCGACTTCCTGGCCGGGAGACCACTGAATTGGGATGAGATAATCGACGAGGATGATGATGATGACAACTTGGCGGATCCCCGAGTGTCGAGCGGTGGAAGAAGCCATCCTGGCGATGGCAATGACAATGACGACGGCGAGAGTGAGGAGGACACGCACGGCGGTGAGAAAGGGACTGGGAAAGGCAAGGGAACAAAGGATGGGAAGGGGAAAGGGAAGGTGACTGAGGACAGGAAGGGGAAAGGGAAGGGGAAGGGGAAAGGAAACGGTAAAGGGAAAGGTAATGTTTAACACACCCCGGGAGGAGATGATATCTCTTGTGCCGTGGCTTTGCAGTTGAAGAAGGAAATGTCAACGGGAGACTTGGACACGGAGGGCTGACTAGAGCGGGTATATTTAGAGCCGGAAGCGTCGCCCGCCGTGTTAATTTCCTCAGATGATGATACCGACTCAACCGAGTCGGACGGCGACTATGACTCAGAACTGGATGTGGTTATGTCCATGGATGATGATGTGGACGCACCAGATGGCGTTGACATCGACGGCAATGTGGATATGGAAAGGGATTGTGACGATAGGGAAGATGAAGAGGAGGAAGATGAGAGGGAGGAGGAGGTGGTGGATGAGAATGAGGAGGAGGATGAGGATAATGGCAAAGAACCTCGGACGATTGGCCAGGGAGAGATGGAAAATACATCGGCTAACGATGTAGATACCATGGTACACGATGAGCCAACCGTGCCACCTGAGCAAGGCCAGAAGATGCGCGAGCATACCCCACGGCCACAACCTCCAGTGCCTGCCACACGGCCACAAACCCCGGAGCCTCACTCATGACCACGAACACCGAGGACTCATACCCTCAGTGGGCTGGAGTTTTTGGGTCTTGTGACGCCGCAAAAACCTCGCCCAGCAGCGCCATCTCTGCGAGAAGCTGAGGCAGCCGGCAACACCTCGGATGTCAAGGTGGAGTAGCAGCTACTCGGGGAGTCGGCAGGTGGCGACTGTCTCCACAATGGCCCTCTCCTGGATGTCCCTCTTCCGGATGTCCCTCTCCCGGATGTCCCTCTCCCCCATGTCCCTCTCCCCGATCTCCCTCTCCCCGATGTCCCTCTCCGTGATGTCCCTCTCCCTGAGGCACGCCTGGATGGCTGGGTAAGCGAGGAGTTAACCAGTCCTCCCGTTGCAGAGGAGGGATGCGTTTGGGTTAGAGCCGGGATCTTGTCTTGTGAGTTTCCTTTGCTGTAATCTATTCATCTCAGGCACTGATTAAGACACGCGTGGAGGTGTTTTGTTCATTTGGGTTAGGGCTGCGGGCTTGTTCGTTTCCTTTGTTCTAATCTATTTATCTCAGGCATTGATTATTACACGCATTGCGAGGTTTTTGGATTGCTCAGAGTGTATTTTTTATTTATTCATAGTATTATGGGACATCGCGCATGCAGTGACCTTGCTACTCCTGGAGTGATGGTGTTGTGGCTCAATAAATCTCTCAAGTATCGTGAGCTTATACCCACACCAGACTGCTCAGGCCCAGCAACAACTTTCGTCCCGTTGTACAGTGAATACTACACTCCACCAGTGTCGTCGACAATGTCAGAGAAGACCCCATTCGGTTGCCCTGAATTCTAATGCCGAAAGAAGTTCACCTCAGACAGCTGGCGACATAAACATATCAAATTACATGATCCTGAACACCTTGAAGTTGCAAAGAATCTGACTGTTCGCAGCGCGCCCCGACGGGTTAAACCCGCTCACCGTCGTGAATTCAACGCTAACAAAGATTCAGTCGAAGACTTGGACACGTTTCACTACCTCGAACACGTTGAAAACATCGCAGACTCGGAGCCTCAACCACTGCCACGTCTTCTGCCGTGGACGGAAACATACCCCGGTGCCGGTGGTCCCTTGAGCGAATACATTGCTTAGCCATGGGAACGCGACGCTCAGGATTTCCTTGAGACGAACCTACCGAACAATCCCTACTACCCGTTTTGAACGCGTGAAGAGTACAAATATATCAAGCGTGGGTCCAAGAAGAAGGGCAAGAAGACCAACTATGGCAATGTTCTGAAGGAAGAAAACACCGCTCAGCATTTGCCAAGCTTCCAAAACGGGGATGGGGTCCAGAAGCTCGTCGCTAGCATGCCAGATGTTCTAACTCTTGGGGAGTGGGAACTACACACTCTCGAGGATATCAGATGGAAATACAATCACCAACGCCCTATGAAATACTGGAGTGTAGTCATCGTCAAAAGCATGAGATAGTTGATGCGGCAGCCAGTGTCCGCCGAGCATCTGATTTACGCCCCTCAGTGTTGCTTTATCAGCGATACGGCACCAAAACGCCGCTATATCAAAATGTGCACTGCGGACTGGTGGTGGGAGACACAGGTAAGGAGAGATACTCCAGGATGATACTCCAGGATAATAACATGCTAATCGACGTTTAGGCAACACTCAGAGTGGGGGATACACTGGTTTCCTTGATCCTCATGTCCGACGGAACACATCTCTCCAATTTTGCTGGCGACAAGAAAGAGTGGCCTGTATATATGACAATTGGCAATCTATCTTCGAAGATTCGCCAGATGCCCTCAATGCACAGCGTTGTGATGGTTGCTCTGCTGCCAATTCCAATCAAGAACCACAATATTACTCAGAAGCGGCTGGATGAGCAGCATAAAACAAACCGAGAGGGGCTGAATGAAGTACTCCGGCGGTTTCTCCACCCTCTCGCCTTTAAGCACAATCCCAGTGCCGAGAGCGGGTATTACTACGTTCTCTGGGCAGATGGCAACTTCAGGGGTTGCCAACCGGTTTTAGCAGCATGGCTTGCAGATTTCCCTGAGTTAAGCGACCTACATCATCTGGAGCGGCATGTCGGTTTTTGGTGCGAGTGTCCCAAGAACGAACTTGGAGATTATGTCCCTCCTGACAAGCAACACCGCAGGCGGGATCACAACCTATATGGAACACTGAGCGATGCCAACAGCAACGCAGCCAATGCCGAACTCTCGTCGCACCATGTTCACCGAGGATTCAACATGTTTCGACAGAGTCCCTGTATTGTGAGCGACCTCCCTAAGCCCAACATCCTCCATACAATGCAGATCGGCATACTTGAACACCTCCAGAAATGGATTTTCCACATCATGAAGACGCACGAATGGCTCGACAAGTACGATGCAATCTGGTCATCCGTGCCTGCTTACCACGACCCCACACCAAAAAATAAGTCATATAAAGAAGTTTCTCAATGGAATGGGATGGAGATGAAGGAAATGATCCGGTACCTGGTTGGAGTTGTAACCCAGTCTCTCTGAGGCGGAAGCCCCGCTCAACGTCCCATATTCAATCACGCAATTGTGTGCACACGGGCATTGTTAGAATTGGATATGTATGCTCGATATACATCTCACAATGATGCAACATTGAGCCACATGGAGGACGCCTTGCATCATTTTCACACCTTCAAAGATGTTGTCTTGCTCGGGCGAGCCGGTAAGAAGGTGAAGGCCAAAGCAAATGCCATGAGAACGGAAGTCATGAAGGAGCGAAAGGTAGATGTGGAAACAACTGCTGAAACTTGTATCCCATCTAAGAACCGGCGCAAAATGAACGCCTTGCGGGTTTATATGAGCCACGAGATAGATGTTTGCGAGGAGTTAGATGCCGACTTCAATTTTCCGAAGAGCCGCTTGATGTCACATTGGGTCGAACAGATTCGTCGATACGGAGCCTTGCAACAGTATTCTCCCGAGAGGCATGAACAAGCACATAAAACGAACCTCAAGGACGGTTGGAACGCCTCCAATCACAATTTTAACAACCTGCCACAAGTAATCACCTTTCACAGTCGAATTCTCTGCCTCAAAGTCAGAGAGCTCAATCTCCAAGCCCTCGCTCAGTATCCGGAGAACAGCGCTCCCGGATTCAAAGTCCTCCCTTCAGGTGCTGATCTGGCTGCCCCCCTGAGCCCCCAGTCATATGTGAAGCATGAATTCATGGGACCCTAAAACCGCCGTGATGCAAAGCATCCTGACGCTATGATCACAGACTTCAGAGCATTACTCGACAATACGCAAGACGCAACGCACCACGTGCCAATATACAGTGGCACACGGGAGTTTATCAAGCATAAGAGTCGTAACACGACCTATATATCAGATGAACAACTGCACCCAATCGAGCTCTGTATTTACCATGGTATTAAGGTTCAAGTTGACGGTTTAGATGATGAACTCATATCTCAGATGTTTCGATGCACAGGAAGCCAGAGCTGGCGCGGAGGGGATCGACGGAACGACTGGGTATTGGTAAAGCAACACCCGGGGAGGTGTTATGGCGCACTGAATGGGCGTCTCCCATGGCAACTGCAACGACTATTCAAATTCAAACTCCAAAACGAGGATGGAGCTTTCGTTGAGTACTGGTTAGCCCTGGCGGTCACCACAATACCTGAAAACTCAGGTAACTTGGATCCGGTCTCAAAATTTGTACAAGTGAGAAAAGTACCAGCAGCCTTTTCTTTGCAAGTTTTCAGCGTGGGAAATATTGTCGGCTACGTGCACGTAATTCCAGAGATAGCTACTAGTAGTAAGACAGGAGACGGACGGAACGAGGGAAGGATTTTCAATAGCCCCATAGATCTGGTGACTTGGAGTGATGTGTATATTTAGTAAAGAGAATTGCATTTTGCGCGCAGGCAGAAGGAACACGAGGAGAAATATTCGCAGCATCACCCATTGCATTGCAATCCCGATGCAAGCGCGTACCCAATGAACACAGTCCGACATAGTGTCAGCGTTGGCCACAACGCCAGAGCAATCGTTTAAAATAGAACACCGACAGAACGCGAAGAGACACTGAAACAGCGATCTGAGGGCGATAAACAACGCGACACGTTGTATTGGCGCCGGGCGCGGAGTAATCCGCCAATGGGGTGTCCCTGACAGCTCCAACCGAGCGCGTCCACCCTGACGGAGCCATTAGGCCCGAACGGAATATATTTTTGCTGATGTGGTAATTCAGTATTGAATATACAGACCTCAGCGGGAGACGGAGATGTCTTGTATTGCTGGACGCTGAGATGTCATGTACAGTCGGAGACGGAGATGTCTTGTACAGTCAGACACTGAGATGCCTTGGATGGGCGGAGACGGAGACATCCCGTATGCCCGGAGATGACTGTTGTTTCTGGTACGAGCTGAAGGCATTCAGCCATACTGGTACGTTCATCTATATACTGGCCTTGTGGCTCTCCTAGATAGAATACAATTAAGCTTCTTTAGCATCACTATTTCAACAGGTTATGAGCCTGGCGCCCACTGCAATCTGTACTCCAAAAATACTCGATTTATATCTTACGATTTAAGAGCCTGAAAAACCCTAACCCACTCACAACCATCCCTGCTCAGCTGCCGCAACACCATCATCATCCATCACTCTACATCGTTACCTTTCTAACCTCCTCCACGCTAGAAAAACATGTCCAACGAAACATTCAAGACCGATCATGGCAATATGCGCAAGCTGACCGAGGAAAACAACCCTGTCCAGAAGCAACTGATTTGTGGAGGCCTCACCGAGAAGAAAGCCTACAATATCGTCACCAGTGTCGACCTCCTCCCTGTCGGCAACGGCCTCACCCTCTGCCTTCTACAAAAAAGCTGGCATGACCGAGTCAATAAAGTACTGGGACATATACCCCTCGGATGCTGCAACGAACTCCTTCCACTCATCGACGATATCAATGACCCCATGGAAATGTGGGAAGCACTTAGGAACCGACTTGACAATTCCTCAACGAAACTCAGCCGTACTCAAGTCGTGCGGAAGTTCACTTCCTCTCGACCATCGCCAGACGCAATGGTCACCCTGTACTTTACCAAACTAATGGCTTTCCGCAACAAGTTGATCGGCACCACCGAAAATATCACGGATGACGCCATGAAGACACAGATCTTCACTACCCTAGCTAAGTCATATGAAACAACCATCCAAATTCTTGAACAACGGAACACCGCTCCCACGACCTAGCAGTATATGGATGCGGTCCACCAATATGCTGAGCGAACGACCCTAACCATTGCATTCGGAGATACGTCCACGGGAGCGGCCCTATATTCCCGTGGCGGATATCGTGGTTGTGGCAGTGGCCATGGCCGTGGGGGACGAGGTTGCGGACTCTGATGTGGACAAGGAAATGGATGCCAGAAGCACAAATTCACATACTGCAAATGGACAATCATACCACCGAAGCATGCCGAAAAAGCAGGCACGCAGAACGCGATACAAATAGCTCCAGGAACGACGAGCGGACATGCTACAACTGCGGTCTCACAGGACACTTCAAAGCCGACTGCCTCCACTTCAAACGTTCCTGGGATCAATGCAACAAGGTCAACCACGGCACAGTATCTGCCTCGCGCGCTACAGCAGCAAATTGCGACGTGCTCTGCCAAGCCGAAAATGCAATTGCACTCACCGCAGCCTCCGCTCCAGCTGCATCGGGCATCGACTGCGGAGCATCTCACCAGATGAGCAATGACCGCACCAGATTCAACTCAATAAAGAAACTTCGTCGGCCAATAGTCATTGAACTCGGAGATGATACAAAAGTTAAAGCAAGCCACCATGGCCTCGTTAATGTCTCACAGGAATACGATGTCAATGCCTTATACACGCCTGCGTTCCGGCTCTCCCTTCTCTCCATTAATCAATTGGACACAGCTGGATACACATCCAGATTTGGACATGGCAAGTGCTCCATATCATCTCCATCAATTACAATCACAGGCAATCGAGTCAATGATCTCTACATCATATCTCCCGCAACTGCACTCACTTTGACAGTACCAAGCATGCCTACGAAGTCCACTTCAAGACGGAAAAAGGAGAAGAGAAAATGAGCACCATTGAGTGCACATATCACCGTACCATGATCGAGCGCACACCCCACCATACCATTAATCGCTCACTCCACCGAGCCTACAACAAGCCCACTCCACACTGCCTCTCCAAGTGCAGCCAGCACCGAACGACGATCTGCCACCGAATCACCAAAGCGCACTCGGAAGCATCTCACAATCTCAGAATCACAACTGTGGCATCCCGGTCTATCCCACATCAATCGTTCTACCCTACGATCTCTAATTGATGCATATACAAAAGACAACTCAATGTGTACCGCATGCATCCAGGCCAAGCACAAGCAGAAGATCATCAATGTCAAGACCAAGCCCAATGCAAAGCCATTCGAACTCATTCATTCGGACGGGTGCGGACCACTCTGCACTCCCATCACCGGTGGACATCGCTGCTATATTGAATTCCTCGATGACTACACACGATACACCACCGTTTGTGTCCTTCCAGATAAGATGTCGAAGGCATGCACCGAAGCCTAGCAATCATTTCAGGACCGAGTTAACTCCATGGGATACGAAGTGAAATGATTTCGGTGCGACAATGGCTGCAGAGAATATGACAATAAGACCTTCCGATAGGTGCTCGCTGCTCGTGACACAACATACGAACCGTATCCTCCCTACGCTCACCATAAGAATGCCGTTGCCGAACGCATGATTGAGACCATCACCGAGAAAGCACGATCCATGATCATTGACTCCCAGGCGCCACTTGTCTTTTGGGCAGAAGCAGTCAATACAGCAGTTCACCTGCACCAGGGAACCCCAAATGAAGGCCTAACGAAAAGAGACAACCGCGACGGCTATCAAGCACCATATCCAACTCCATACGAGATGCTGCAATCATTTGGCAAGCACACTCACAACAATGATGGCAATCAAATCTCGTACAAAGCTCCGTTCCACCACCTTCGGCAATTCGGCTGCTACACCAGTCGACTTATCCCCGAGCCGCAACGCCATGTAAAATTCAGCCTAAGATACAAGCTATGCATGATGGTCGGTTACGTACATGATTCAACTACACTTTGGAGGATATGGGACGCAGCATTCCGAGTAGTAACATCATAGTGGGATGTCATTTTCGACGAGGAGAGGAATCCCCACGCATCATGTCTACATCGAGACCCAACAGACATCTTTCAACTACCCGAAGAGAGGGAATATGCCGAGGAAATTGAAACGGGTGGAGATGGCCTTCTCCATGACCGCATGGGAACCAGTCGAACAGGTGAAGGCCACGGAAGTGGTGATCATGACTGTACAGACGATTATAGAGACCAGATTCTGCCCGACGCTGAGAATCATCAAAGTCCCCCTGCAACTCCAGGTGTGAGATTACATCCGCCGGGCGAGGAGGATGCACCACCGGTGTCCAGAGAACCCGTCGTCCACCATGGACATCTCCGCCGCCAACATGACAATTCCCGTCGAACGCTGGCCATGACGAAGCAGTCATGCCAACCACAGCCACCACTCATGAATTGTGTCACAAGAAGTCAGGTCAATATCTCCGCAAATGCACTAATCATCTTGGCAAAGGCTCTCGCATCGACATCCATCAACCGCGATCCATTCACATACACGGAAGCCATGGACAGCCCACAATGAGACGACTGGAAACAAGCAATGAAAGAAGAATGCATATCAATTCTGCTCAATAACACATTCGCAACTATCAACTTGCGGGAAGCAAGGTAATTGCGAGTCGAGCCAATTGGCTCCAAACGGGTCTACCAGACGAAGCGCAATCCAGACGGCACCATACAATACAAAGCTCGCCTAGTAATTACAGGCTATGAACAAACAGACTTTGGAGAAACTTATGCACCTGTCGGAAAACTCACCACCTTTCGGTATCTCATATCCCTGATCGCAAAATATGGATGGAATATCGATCATTTGGATGTGGCCACTGCCTTTCTCAATCCCGGGGTCGATGACGATGATATCTATAGGACCCTGCCCGCAGGCTGGCCAGACGGTCTCAACATACCCACAATCAGTGTTCGACTAAAGACAGCACTTCACGGTCTTAAACACGCTCCACGACTTTGGCACAACGATATTAACACCTTCTTGCTCTCTCTCGAGTTCAAACAGTGCCTGGCCGACCACAATCTCTATCTCCGCAGGGATGGCATTCTGATGCTTTTGTCTGTCGACGACATCGCAATGTTGTACCGGGAAGATGCTACCACAGCTGCGATCGAAGTCAAGGCCAGGCTCTCAGAGACATCCGAGATCGCCAATCTCGGCCCGGCACGCCAATTCCTCGGCAGCGAAATCCACTGCGAGGAAAACAGTACCGGCACCAGCACTGACACCGCAATCAGTCTTGGCCAAAAGACCTTCATCACCACGATTCTCAAACGATTCAATATGCAGAATGTTGACGGTGCATCAACTCCAATGGATGCTAATGTAAAGCTAGCTTTGGCCGAGGATCGGGGGGAGAAATAACTAAAAGATATCAAAGGCTAGCAGGCAATCGGCGGCTCATTGATGTACGCAGCACTTGCAACTCGGCCCGATATCTAATTGGCAGTCGCTGCACTTTGCCGATACAATTCCCGCATTTCACCAGCCATCTCACTGCCGCGAAATGTGTCCTCCAGTATCTCAAATCCACAGCCAACTTTCGACTGCACTTTAGCAGCAGCAGCAGCACTAACAGCGATGATCAACTCACTGGCTACATGGACTCCGATTGGGCCAATGATAGTGCCGACGGCAAATCTCCAGGAGGTCATGCATTCCTTCTTAGCAACAGAGCTGTCTCATGGCAGTCGCTGAAACAAGATCTCATCGCTAAGTGAACTCTCGAAGCCGAATACATCGCCTGCTCCGAAGGCTCACGTGAAGCGAAATTGCTGCTCCAGCTACACCGAGATATACACGGCAAAGACACATTACCGCTCCCGATCAATTGCGACAATCAGGGCACACTTAGTCACATCACAACTGCAAACATAAAAGCTCGCACCAAGCACATCGATGTTTGCTATCCCAATAGTCGAGACCTCCATACTCACAATATAGTTGACTACTCCTAGTGGCATACGAACGAGAATGTGGCAGACATACTAACGAATGCCTTGACGAAGGATAAGCATGACAAATCCACACAGGGGATGGGGCTATGGTAGTAGAGGTCGATTTAAGGTTGGATTTATGGTTGGATTTAAGGTTGTTTCACTTTTCTTTTGGGCACACGGACTGCTTTGTTTCTGAATGGATGGCCATCCTCGAACTATGGCAGTACTCTGTCCCTGCTCACTCTCGCAGGGTTTTAAGGAGGCTGTTATGAGAATCACTTTGTTTCATTCTTTTCATCATGGTTTGTTTCTTGCTCTATGGTGTATAACAAGAGGAGGGAGTATTGCATATACAGATCTCAGCCGGAGAGGGAGATGTCGTGTGTGGCCGGAGGCGGAGATGCCTTCTACAGTCGGCGACAGAGATGTCTTGTACAGTTGGACATGGTGATGTCTGGTACAGTCGGAGACGGAGATGTCTTGTATGGCCGGGGACGGAGATGTCTTGTATGGCCGGAGATGACTGTTGTCTCTGGTACGAACTGAAGGCATTCAGCCCTACTGGTACGTTGATATATATACTGGCCTTGTGGCCCTCTTAGATAGAATTCAATTAAGCTTCGCTAGCATCACTATTTCAACATTCAGAAGGTCAATTGAAATAGAGCCTTGCGGGTTGCAATAAACATGCTGTCCGATTGCTTCGTCTGGGTTTCGTTTCGGTAACATCAGTAGGCATTTAGTATTGATTGTCATCGCTGGACACATTGTATGGGTCATAAAAAGATTGGCAAGATCTTGAAGCCATTTCAAAGGAGCTGAGATTGTTGTTCAGTGTGTTATCAGATTTAGTGACCGGCAAACATCTATGTTTCGCGCAGTCTTCGTTCTCCACATACTTCAGCAAGGCCTCCTGGTATTGGGTAGTATAAGAAGTATCGTCTTCAGGATTGATATCCATTCGCTTGTCTGACTTCCTAAACGATGGCAACTTCGGGAACGGATCAAGGATATATATCGACATGAGGAGAATACCAGTCGTCGGAGTCACTTTGGTATATTATTTGGAGAGTTTTTGCCGCGCACACTTCACAGCAAAGAATAAGACTTCCTTCCATTGTGTCTTTTTCTTGGCCAAAGCTGGCATCACGCTGTGCATTTGATCAAACATGTCATCGTAGCCAGTGATGACATGATGAAGAGTCACAGTATTCCGTTTTGAAATCCACAGAGTCCAGCCCCAGAATGGCCGTATAACCTCCATGACATATTTGGCAATGGTCCACTCCACCTGAGTGGTGAAGAGTGGCCGGTAATCGTTATATTATGGGTTCATAAGCCACTCGGATGTTAATTCACGCAATCAGTAGGCGCGCTTGAGCTACTCCAGTGTCAAGTTCCAGCGTGTCTTCACATCCATAATGGGTAGTACTGCAATCCGGACATTGCCATTTTGACACTCAATGAACTCGTTTCGACGTCCAGGTGTCAGTGTAATCAATACAGCAAGCATTCTCTGCTATATGAAGGTCAGTTTCAGCACTTTCATAATGTGTTGAAATATGTACTTTACCAATTATCTTTGCTAAACCTGGTGTCATGGCCGACACCTTGTTGATTCTAGCATTGCCCTCTTTTGGAAGTCTTTGACTCTTCCCATTGTCTGTGCTTTCATTCTCTCCAAATTGCTGGTCGCACTCATGGGCTTCCCAAGACTTGGTGTGGCCTTTTACACCCAGACTGCTCATGAATGCCCCCAAAGAAAGCTGAATGACGTGCGCCATGCATGGTATGTGACTTCTCAATGGGGGCCCCTCGATTTCGGCGGCCTCAAGGGTAGTGTGTAGATCGCGAGTCATCAAGTAATCTGATCAAGCGTTGTTGGTTGTAATTAAAAGTCAATAGCTGTCAATCACTTCGAAACGATCATGAACATCCTGCCACTGTCCGGCTAGCCTTGCTCCCGTATGCTGACCCTTGATCTGGAATCTTGGATGACCTTTCGAAATAGGCACAGCATGGGCTATTAACCACAGCGCATCCCAGTTGAACATCATGCAAAGCTCACTTTCAATCCATACAACAAACAACGGCCGAAGTTATTGCTAGTTTGTTTGTTGACGTCCATCTGTCCAAAGCTAAACTAACTTTGTTTCTTGAAGGCAATTGCATGTTAATTGCATCCACTGTCAGTGTGTATTCCCTCGAGGAAATATTACTCAGGATGCTGGCTGACTGTAACACCAACTCGCTTCGTAGTACATTGTATGACTGTCAGAGCTCGAGGTTTGATATTGTCTTGCATGGTATATGAGCTGAAACAAAGCCTAACATGAGGTACCGATTCCAGGTGTCTTGGTGAAATTCAGCAGTTTGAAAGTCCTTTGCTGCCAGTTTAGAGTGTTTTGACTGTCAATTCAGTAAGTATACTTAAAACCAGAATGGTAAATTTGATTTTCATTTACGAACATACAATCCGAATACCTCAACTTCCTTACCGCTTCGGTACGGCAAAAGCTGTTTCATTGACCGTTGAACTAGTCTATTCGGTAACCTATGACACTGTAAATTAGTTTAACTTTGCAATATGCGCATTTGCCAGCAAGTGTTTGCCCATTGAGCTGGTCCCATGTTCTGATGGATGGCGTAGAACCTGATGCAAAACGATACATACGATGCCAGGGCTGCCAGTCTCTTCAATTCCACAATGTAAATAGCATCGCCAGGAAGGCGCATGTCTAGAGTTATTCCAAGCAATAGGCTGCTTTGAGCGTACATTCATTGAAGCCCACCAAGCATCAAAGATGATTTGCAAAGTAAGGTCTCTTAAATCAGGAATAAAGATACATTTGTTTGTTGATGATATCGTAACCTCTAGCAACGAAGTATTTTGAGAATTTGTATCTGACATCAGTGTGGGATATTGAACTCTGTGTATTTCAATCTGGGTGACTGTCAATGGATATGTTATAGTCAGGTAGAATGCTGGTTCTTAACGATTGACTCTACAGCTACAAGCAAGAAAAAAGTCAGACCGGTGAGACATCGCATGCATTTTTGTGAAGTTGAATACAAGGCTACGCAAGGACAAGACGGTTGCGATATCATCACTAGTATTTTTGCCCATAAAGGCAGCCGATTGTAGGAATATGGGTCAACACCGCTGCATTGCGGTCTGGTAATCGAAACTACCAGGCCAAAAATCGTTGAGCGTTCATTGACACTCATTTTTTACGAGGTAGTAGCGATATCTTTACTAGCATTTTTGCCTAAAAAGGCGGCCAATATTATGATTTTTGGTGTATGCTGATGTACAGCCCTTGAATTGTCCATGATGCAAGAGCAAAATGGTTGATGCTCCGTTAACGCTCATTTTCAGGAGGTGGTAGCGATACGGTTGTTGGCCCTTTTGCCCATCAAGGCCGCCAATACTGCCATTATGGCTTAATGCTGTTGCGCAATCTAGCCATTATCCAACATGCAAGAACAGAAATCAGTAATGCTCCGTTGAGGCTCATTTCTCAGATGGGGCAACGAGCAGGTCTCTCATTGTTTTAAATCTTAAGCCGGCCAATAACACCTCTTTCGATTGATGTGACGATTCAACCCTTTGATTGCCTAAAATATCAAACTAAAATCGTTGATGCTCCATTGACACTCAGTTGATGCTCACCTTAGAGACATACCAACAGTCATTCAGTGAGCAATCATTTTGCTCGATAGTCATACTGTTATTATTGACGGCCAATAAGCCGTAGCTTGGTAGAATCATCTGTATCCAGAGCATCGAGGCCCCTCAGTATCTGAGCCACCAGTATTGACATCAGCAGTCCGATCAATGACGTACTTCGGTCACATTTTGGCAACTTCAGCCGCTAAGTAATGCCATACAGATCCATCAACTAATTTTAGACAGATAGAGCCCAACTTCATGACCATGCTTTGTCCAGCTCGTTTTCCTCGATGTCCATGACATACTATATGCAATTTTCAAAATCTCCACCATGTGCAGCTGGTCTGGGCGGACGGTTATGCAGTTTGGCGCATGAACGCATGCTGCATAATGCCTGCCATTGATTCGAGTTCATACTGTGTGCTGACCGCTCGTCCAATGACTCGTATATCATCACTGAATTATATTATGTTAGTATTTGTCGCCTCTATGGTCGGCTTGGCTTTCTAATGTAACTGTAATAGGCAAGTCGATACCATGTTTGCTGGCCATCTATCAACCAGGTTTGGAGGCTAGATCATTCGCATGGCCAGTTCGACCCATGCACACACTGTGATTAAATATCATGTCTCACAATTTGGTCACTGAAATCGGGAGAAAGATGACACATAGCAAAGTAGGTACACAAATTGTCTTTCTGAACGATAGGTCACCAAAACTAACTATATCGGTATCTATTGCTCTGGCGACGTGGGAGCCATCACCATATCTTCGCCCGTATCCGATTTCTATCTGGTAATTAACTAGGGATACATCATGCAGGGGTAAAAGCTTACGGGTTCATCAGGCTTTGCATGCTGAATTGGTATCGAATCGGTCACTGTGCCGGGCAAAAGAACCGGGATGACTTTATGTAGCTATGGTTTCTCCGAATCCAGCCTCATTTGACAACTTCAATGTCGAGAAGTCACTGCCGGCATACCTGAATGTCCTCGGACAATCAAAAGAGGCTGCATATGCAGTCCAACTGTTCTCGGGGATGATGTAGCAGCAGTCGTGTGTGTCTGGGGCTTGACGACCGCCGGAAGCTTCAACTCGGCAGTCCCATACGTCCAATCTCTCTCATGAATGTAGTTGGCTACATCCCACCATCCCGGTTGGGTCAATTCGTGAAGTCTCATTTCCTTCTGCCAAAAAGTCTCCATGTGGTGCTGTACCATTTTGGTGATTGTGCCCATCACCCGGCCAGGTTCATCGTGGTCACTGAGCTTGCTGGGCTCTGTATCTTCTTCATCACCTGCCTCATCTTCTCCATTCTGCACATCATCGGAACTTGCAAGATTGCTCAGACCGACTCCGATCGCATTCAACATCTCTTTAATCGTTGTTTTGAGCTTTCCGGTTGTCGCACCCCTGTTTGCAGCAGTCGTCATATCTTGCATAATTGCTGTCCCTGCATCTTGGACTCCCCAACGTGCCAAAGCGGTCTCTCTCTCCACATAATCCTCGATAGATTTCTCTTTAGCTTCATTGCTTAAGAAGATGACTTCCAGTCGTTTCTCCTCCGCAAGCTTCTTTTTAGATCGCAAGATGTGTAACGCTTCCAATGCTGGGACGTTTTCTGGAACCAAGCCGCTCTTGCCTTTATTCGCTTGATGATGTGGACTTGGGGACATCTTTGGCAATTTACCGTATATGCCATCCGGAGGTGAAGAAAAGTGCTTTTTTGGAGCATTGACCATTATATCGTGTGTTGACCTTGTTGGGCGAGATGTTGAATGTTGCAAGATATGGACCACATGGCGGCAAGCTGAGTCTTTTATGTCAAGGTTCGAATGTTTGTTTCACTGAAACAAATCATAATCTGCGTTTTGACCATCATTTCAGTTGAAATGGTAACACTAATCGTATGTAATGACATGACAGTTAGCTAATGATTCATTCAACATCCCGGCTAAGTGTTGAGAGAATGATCACCAGATGACCTTTCCGTCAAAGAATTTCCTCTATATATATGTTAATCATGTGATATCAGCTGTCATTCAAATCAATGTATCCCTGCAAACAAACACACAAACATCATTGGACCGACATAATGCAAATCACGGGACCGCTGGAATCATGTCCAACTTGCAGCGATACACAGCAGGATGTATCTTGAGTAGAATGTGCAAGTTGAAAGTCATTCATTCCCTTGTCACCAGTAGCTTAATATATATTCCTCAGGACTTCCACTTTTCATTATTATCTTCCTCACCTTTTCCGCAATACCAAGTCATGGCTCGACAAACACCTCCGCCTGGTGTTATTCAATGTGAATCGAGCCAAACAACGAGCTCTTCATACATGGCACCCCTGGCTGAGACAGAGCTGCAACGCAGACACCAGTTAGTACACCGCGATGCATCAATTGCAGCCACTGAAAATATGGCCCGGGACCCTCATTCAAAAAAGTAAATAAAACCGGACTCAGCAAAATAGCTAGCAGCATGCAATTGGACGTTAGTAGCCCCAGATCAATATAGAAGGTGGTCAACTGACAATGTTCTGTACAGCTGGTGTACATAGAGAGCTCTGTGACCAATTGATCGCTGCCCACAATGGCAATCCTCCATGGTCGACGAAGGCATTTGCCCGCACAGTCCGTGAAATCCAACATCATGATGTTGTCAGCTCTGGGATTTTCGAGCACAAATGTCGTGATGAAAGTCCCTGGGAGTGGACAAATCACGCATGAAAGCATCTAGAGAAGGCTACAGAGTCATATATGGTTGAGGTAATAGCTGAATCTTCGGTTTAGAAGCAGCAACTAATGGGATGTAGGTTTTCAACATGTCTGCGACTATGGCGAGGCAAGGAGGTCGGGTACAGCTGGAACAGTCCTACATGTGCCTTGCCATGGATATGGCGAAAATGGCCAAAGGCGGGTTGTGGCGCGCCCCATAGATGCAATGCAAAGACAAATAAAGAAACCTCGCACCAATGTCCGAGAAGAAAAGAAGTGAGGAATGGAGTGTCCTGGGCATAAGAAGGTGAAGGCTGTGATGGAAAGACAAACGGCAGTGGTTTACAAACATCATACAGCCGGCTGCCTTCCATGCCAAAATGCTACAGCAAAGAATCCGCAGACACGCTGGAGGCGGAAAGGAACTGCCGCACCTCGACCAGAACTGGCGGCACATCTGCCTGGAAGGCCATCACCACCCGCAACCTCACCTGCGCCACCAGGTGACCCTGAGGGAAATGAAAGTTATGAAACAGAAGGTATGCCATCCAGCTGTGTGTATATGCATTCTCCACTTCCAAAGACTCAATTTTTCAATCATAATGCATTTGGCATGGATAGCAAGTGCGATAAAGCTTTTACTCCAGATTTGCTGAGTACACCATCTGCTGGGTGGTAATACTGCTGACATTGATTTTGAAGACGACAACAGGCTTTTGGGCGAATCTGAGGATGTGGACGAGAATCGATTGAAAGGAACTGGATGGACACATTAATGTATCATTTAATGGGTATATTTATATGTACAATGAAAGAAAAATGTAGTGATAATGAAAACATACATGAAGCAGTTAGAACAACTGTCAAAACACTGTACTTGATAATCTCTGCCACAGAAAATAGGTGCATCAGGTGGATACAACTGTGGCAAAATGAGCGTCAACGGAGCGTCAACCATTTTTCGTCCTGTAAGTCAGGTTATTATAATGTATATTTATCATTGTTATCTATAATCATTGTATTGGCTGCCATTTTAGGAAAAAGAGAATGCTACACTCTCTCTGCCCGATCGTGACAATGAGCGTCAACACAGCAACAATGATTTTTGGTCTTGAATCGTTGGTAATCTTTGTGGTAAATGATCGCAGACATCTATAAACAATGTTTTGGCAGCCTGTCTGGGCTGATAAGCAAGAGGTTGTCCCGCGACCGTCTCCCGGACAATCAAACTTAATTCATTTCCAATACTGCAACTCAGTGATCCTAAATGTTTTAGCCTATAAAACCAGTCAAAACTGCATATATAGACATTGGTGGCTATCTCGCTCTTTGATTAACCATCTACAAGGCCAAAAATTGTTGACCCTCCATTGATGCTCATTTTCAGACTGGGGCAGGGAGCGTGTCAATGTCTCTATTAAGTTGGAAAATAGCCAATACATCCTTTGTAATCGTTTGCATCCAATCGCGATTTGGATTACTCATGATGCAAGACTAAAAATCATTGACGCTCCGTTGACTATCATTTTTAGGATGGGGCACTGAGCGTGTCTCTCTGGTTTTCAGGTATAAAGGCAGCAGATTCATCGGAAAAGGACCATAGTGTGTAATTGTTAATATTTTGCGGTTCACAGTAGAGTATCTAAATGCGATCATTAATAGAAAAACCCGAAACACAGAACCGGAAATTGGAATCGACGGGTCTAGGCAAACCCTGCAAAACCCGCAGGTTGATTGGTATGGGTTCGGGATTGGCCCGCCAAGACGCTGCGTGTCGGGTTTTTGGCCGGTTCTGGTACAGAACCGAACCATTTTTCCGGTCCGAACCAGGACCGCTCGCGGGTTACCCGGACCCGTTGCTAACACCAGTATGGGGGGTGCTGAAAACTGGGGATGTGGGCTGGCAAAAGGAAAATACAATTGGGATTCAACTTTTGGAAAGATAGCTTGTTTTGTTAGTTACTAAAGATGATAGTATAGAGTTTAGAGCCCTATAATTGAGTGCCATCTGTGATATCGAAGGTGGGAAGTGCATTCAGTTTCGGGTGCCATAGGGGCCGGGAAACGGTTACGATCCGGGGGATACCCAAAGATAAGCTCGAAGTTCTCTGTATATATGTCACGACCTTTTCTCTTCTCTCTGTATCTTAGTCTATGTACACAGTTACCTCCATACTGCTACACAGTCGTCTACCAATCCAAGATCACATCGCCAAGTGCGGTTGGAGTCAACTGGCTTGACCATGGGGTAGCTTTCGGGTATGATACAGAGATCTGCATAATGTGGGTCAGTTGGCAACAGCAAGTTCTCGGAGGTGCGTTGAAGAGCACTGCCAACCTTCCATCGGACTGATTGTACACCAGTTTGGACCAATGCAGTATGTGGGTATCAGTGCTCTGCCGATGGATTTATAGCGATCATTGATGAAGGAGAAATCTTGTAAACTAGTTGAGGTTGCCAAAAATCTCAGAGAACACGCGGAATGGGCTTGGGGATGAGAATTTGTTCCGGGGGTGAGAGGCAGAGGTGCTGCTTGCCCGTTGCTGCTATGACCAGCGCGTTATGCGCGACACAGCAGCGGTGATTGCAGCCTTGGAGGTCGTGTGCCAGAGTTCGTCTGCAGGCTTACAATTTCGGTTCAAGCTAGAGGTAACGATTTCGGGGTCTCGGCCCGGGAGGGCACGATTCGGCAGGAGGCAACAGTGGGGCGAGGCGCTGGTGGTGTTGGTAGTAGACTCTCGAGATGGAGTATGCAAAAACGAGTCGCCGTAGTCGTTATGATATGCGGTGTGAATTAACTCAAGCATTTGTGTACCGGAATTAAGTAGGTAGAAGGTACGATAGTGAGCTCCATTGTATCATCGGAAGGAGTTGAGAGCAACATGCTGCGCAATGATTCCACCAGTCCAGCAATGGATCAGTCCAGACCGGAACCGTCCAGTCCAGTCCAGGTCCAGTCCAAGAAATTTTTGGACTGGGATCGGACCGATCCCAGATGCTGACAGGCTGGGCTTGGTCCGAACCGATCCCTCACGATGTCCAGGGTTAGGGTATACCTTCCCGGTTATTAGTCTTTTGATGGGGAGAATATATCTCGATGGAGCCGAATATACAGACAGAAGTGGTATAATTTCGATCAGAGTGGGTATTCGGGGGTGAGTGGTGATAAAAGTGAGGATGAGTCATGTTTTCGGTAGTACTTGGCTAAAAAGTAATGTCAAAATTATATGCGTAAATGGATCGGTCCAGACCAAGCCCGTCCAGTCCAAGACTGCCAGTCTGTGGATCAGTCCAGTCCGACCTTCCCATTAGACCGGACTGGACTGAGCCCTACCGCGGACCGGGATCGTCTGGACTGGTGGAATCATTGATGCTGCGCGGGCAAGGGCTTACGATGATTCAAACTAAGAGTGCACGAACAGGGATTGGGAGGGTACAAGTTCCATCACCGGACGAGGTCGTGGGGGCGAGTCACTTTGCGACGGGTGGCAGTCGTATACATCTTTCTCTATCGCTCCATGCCATGATCATGAGTAAACACCGAGTACAGCATACACCGAGTACTGCATCATCCCAAGATCGACTGTCTCCCGCTCTCAGCCAGTCTCTCATCTCTCAGCTCTCAGCGGACTTTGTTGTACTCAATTCTCTACATTCTCACAATTACGAGTTAACCAATGAATAGAGTCTCAGCTCCCGTCGCGCCTCCCTTCCGATCAACCGCCTCCAGATCGACCGCCTCCAAGTACTCCTCCAATCTCGATTGATCATGGCCTCCAAGTGCATCTCCAAACTCGCTCGATCATGTTGGCACGGGATTTGGCCCGATGGCTTTTGTGGCGTATGGGTGCTTGCAGCCCCCATCGGTCTAAGGCGGCGGGCATCAGGCCGGTGGCTTGTAGCCCCCATGGGCTTCGCCTGCCCCCATGCTGAGGAGGAGGCCTAGCTCCGGCACTGGTAGTCGGCTTCGGACTCGGTTGTGATACTCGGCTTCGCCGAGTATGGTCTTTTCTCTGTATATAAGTCTAGTGTTTTCCTTCTCTTGTATCGATAGACAATTGAGCTTCTTCATCCTTTCTCTTTTGCTTTCAACAGATCACGGCCTCGGAGTGCATCTGTAAGTTCACTCGGTCACGGCCTCCAAGTGTATCTCCAAACTCGCTCGATTACGGCCTCCAAGTGCATTCTCCGAGTTCAGTCGCTCTCGGCCTCTAAGTGCATCTCTACACTCGCTCGATCACTGCCTCCAAGTACATCTCTAAGTTCACATGATCACGGTGTGGTGAAACGGCGGAGCTCTCACGGCATCCGAAGGGAATTCGTGACAAAGAGCGGTTCTGGCTCGAGGAGCGTCAGAAGAGGGTGAGAGGATATGATGGGGTACCCGGCCGTGAGGAACCGCACAAATTGTGTGGATCTATGAAAGCTCAGCAAGAGTGTGTGGGACGAAGAGCTGGGAAAGATATAGTGTGTATTTCGTATAATGAGATGATATCTATCTACCCCGGGGTCTCTCAAATATATACTCCCCGTCACTCAGTCTACTCCCCGTCATTTCAGTCCGTCTCCGTTATCCCTGTATCCGTACGCCCCCCGCCGGCTTCCCCCTGCGAAACTGAATGGTGGCAGTGGTGAGAAACGGATTTACCCGCCACAACGGCCTCCAAGTGCATCTCTAAGTTCTCTCAATCGGCGTCTCCAGGTGCTCCTCCGATTACGCTCGAGTACTGTTTGCAGCCAGATTGACCGTATGTATATATATAGAGAGACTTAGGTAGTACATGCCATATTATGATGTAGCGAATCTTGTGACTATAACAAAGACGAATATGATAGACGAAATGCCTTGTGGTTATGGAACTCTAAGAACCACTGCTACGGGAATACGGCACCAAGTCTCCCGCAGAGCTGCGCAGAGGTCTCAGCTGCTCTCGAAGTCTCCCGCAGACCTGCGCAGAGGTCTCAGCTGCTCCAAAATTTGACTATCCTATAAGTCACATATCGAAGCACCTGAGAATGCTTTTGCAGAGTCTGAGAGCACAATGTTTAGCTCCAGGAGGGCCTGGAAGCATCTGGAAGTACTTAGGAGCACTGGTGAGGTCGACCAGAGTGTCTGAGAGGTTTGCGTGTGGCTTCCGGACCAATTTACATTTTGCTAATGTACGTGCTGGACTATCTCAATTGTGCGCTGTAGCTTACCAAAAAGCGTAAATGTGTGGGTTGGGATGCTTTTGCTATAGCATTCTCTTTGAGTGCTAGATTGCTCTTTCTATCTTGCTGCGCATGCAACATGTAGGTAAGATACAAGAAAATGAGTACCACAGCTAGAAGCGCGCAGTTGAGAAGCCAAAGACTGTACTCTCTGCATGCATGCGGGGGTTGTTCTGAAAAACTCGAAAATCCTCTTAGCAGCGCAGTTGACTTATTTTCCAGGCTGTATATACAATTATACAGAATCATGCATCACATCACGTGCTGTACTCCATAGTACTCATCCATCATATACTTCATCACGCCAAATATACTCGAGCCTGAACCGAGGCCATATTCACGGAATCTTTGTTACATTGTATAGTAACATTGGTTGTCATGTGACCACCACGAAACGATAACCACTCATCATATTAGTCTGCTAGTCCATCATGGTTTCACCTTCACTATTGACAATACCGTCCTCCAAGACCACCACCACCCCGGCCGCCACCGCCTACTATACTCTACATATTCTAGCTTAACACTTAGTGCGAAAAACAATAATGCGCGGAAATTTCTAGCGGTGATACAGTGCAACTAAAAAAGTTTGAAGATGGTGGACGTCAACGATAGGGATGGTGATGACTCGTGGGCTAAATGTAAGAGTGGTGATGGCGTTGTGGTGGTGACAACCGAGGTAACCATCCAAAGTCCCACACTACTACCAGATTCCGTGAATGGGTGCTCCAATTGTTAACATTTACCCATTCCGCGGACAGGGCTAATCCATCTGCCAACGAGATGGAACACCACACTAAGTTACAACTTTTCGCGACATCGTAAACCGGATACTGGGAAGCGAAAGGGTGCGTATTTATGCATATTTCATGTGTAGAACCCTTTGTAACCAAAAGCATAACTCGCGGACTGAATTGAGCCGAAACTGACGGTGGTAGCCGAGCGGAAGGAGGCCGACACACGTTTTCTCTAGCCACAGATATGGTGGAGATAGACTCACTAGGACCTTAAGAAATACACACGCTGGGACCTAACTATTGTCAGTAGAAGTAAACTCACTGGGCATTGTTGTGGCCGGAAAATCTTTGTTACCACTACAAGCAAGAAGTGCACTTGCGAACATGGGAAGTACAATAAGCCATTGGAAAAGTACAGGTAGTGCACCGAAAAAGCGCAACTGATTGTGATTAAGAGTTTATCTGGCTCAACGGGAGCGCAGGTGCATTGAACGACAGACTGGGGTGGAATTATATACATATGAGCACACCTGTAGAGATATATATATACACTCCTTTGCACACGCAAATTGATGAATCTCTCCCCTTGAGATTGTCGAGTCCATACAGGCTCTCAAACGTCCATACATCCTTGACATATCATATTCTTGAAAATAAGAGAAGGTGGAGTCAAAGGTATCAGAGAGAACACCGACCAGTGATTTCGGAGCTCACCCCAGACCAGGTGGGATCCCCTACTCCACATCCCCCAATGTCATCTGTGACAACCCCCACGTACTAGAGAGCATGGTGTATTGTATTCCATTCATTTGGAATCATCACTCCAATACTGGTAGTGACGTTAGGTTACTACTTACCGCCAAACCCGTGTGTGGGTACAAATGCTAACTTTGTTCTTATCAGTGAGGAACGAATAATCCGGGCTTCAATGTGACTCCTATTATAGAGAGCTTTAGGTCCCACCATCAATCCACAATTTAACGCAATTTTGAATACTATTATTATAAAACATGCTCATAAGTTCACTGTCCGAAATAACTACTAAGATCTCGTTCCCGTATCTGAGGTACCAGCTGGCTGTCGGATGTCTTACTGGGCGGTGTTCGATGTAGAAAGATTCGTATCAACAGCTCTTTCGACGAACTTGGTTAGCTTTCTCCTTCAACAGTGGTACGCGATTACCTACACAAAGTCCCATGTCTTCTTTTCATGAGGAGTTTTGTTTGTGCAAACAACCTCATTACCACCAAGTAGCGGCACATCTACTTCTTCAAGTAACGGCCCACTGCTGTGCACAACCCTCCAGTTTGATTCCTCATCTAGCTCAAAGCGCCAGAATTCAAAGCTCTCGTATTTGCAAGTCGTCTCCCAGGCATTAACACTCCCAGCTGCATCTCTGAAAACTAACTTGGACGGCCAGCATCGTAGATACGTCCCTGTAAGTCTGTTCTTAATCAGGTAGCTCCTATTTCCCGCCTTTCCATCAATGATTCCAGTAGTCCAGGTGTGGACTAGTCCGGACTGGTCCAGTCCAGTCTAGTCCGGGTCCAGTCCGAGTAATTTTTGGACTGGGATCGGACTGGTCCAAAATTCTGGCAGACTGGTACGGGCTTGGTCCGGACCAGTCCACTTGGGGCAAATCAGCGAAAGTCTCTGGGAGTCAGTAATGTACTGAGCCACCGAATAGAGTCATAAACGGAGACTCATAAGCGCAGACTCATACACACTGTGGTGAAACGGCGGAGCTAGAAGGCAGAGAGCCCATCATCAACACTCCGCCGCACCTATCACGGCATCCAATGGAAATTCATGAGAAAGAGCGGTTCTGGCTCGAGGAGCGCAGGAAGAGGGTGAGAGGATATGATCGGGTACTCCGACGTGAGGAACCACACAAATCGCGTGGATCTATGAAAACTCGGCAAGAGTGCGTGGGAACCAAGAGCTGGGAAAGATAAAGTGTGTATTTCGTTGTATGATGAGATGAGATGATGTCTATCTACCCTGGGGTCTCCGAAATATATACTCCCCGTCGCTCAGTCCATCTCCGTTATCCCTGTATCTCCGTACGCCCCCCCGTCGCTCGAGACTCTTCTCCCAGGGCACAATTATGCTCACAGACAGGTGAAATAGACTACAAATTGATTCCCTGCAGGCTCTTGAATGCATCAAGTCATGGGATGCTCTGCAAATTAGGCTTCCACAGGTTGTGGTCACAGAAGCTCAGTTGGAAGATGGTGGCAAAGCTGACCTATAGATAGATTAAGCTGAGGACGAGAATATGGACATTAGGTAAATGCTGCGAATGAGAATATTGATGTGGAAATCTTGTAAAGTCCGAGAACGAGGGTACGATTTTGGGAATTATGTAACTAGCTTGAATTGATCAGAAGTAGCTTCCTTGGACTGGTCCAGACCAAGCCCGTCCAGTCCAAGACTGCCAGTCTGTAGTCTGGTCCAGTCCGACTCTCCTATTGGACTGGACCGGACCGAGCCCTACCCCAGACCGGGATCGTTTGGACTGGTGGAATCATTGCTTTCCATCACCCAAGGCAGATGCATGCGTGAATGACCATTGAGTTGCCCAAGACTCAATGGGTGATGGGGATATCGGTGCAACAACAGTGATTGGTGGCAGCGAAGAATAGGTCAGGCTCAGCACCTGGCGGGAGACAACGTTCTGGATTCGAAGCCACCCGGCGGGGACGGACACAACTGGCCGAGTGGGAGCCGCAGCAGTGTGTAAACACGGAAATGAATGGAGGTCTCGCCGCAGCTTTCTGGGCACCGGACGCATGGAGGTCTTCGACGCCGAACTGTGGGCGATCGGACTCGCGCTTGACGTGGCGATCGAGAAGAGAGAAACATTGCAGAAGCATGGAGTGAAGACAGTGGCAGTCTTCAGCGACTCGCAGGCCGCAATCCGACGAGCGGCACACCTGGAGCCGGGCCCAGGGCAGCGACTGGCGAGGCGGATCAACAGGAGGGCGCGGAGCCTCCTCGGCCACGGCATCGCAACCGAGATCCACTGGGTCCCAGGGCACTCCGGCATCCCTGGAAACGAAGAAGCAGACCGTCAGGCGAACTTGGCCCGAGACGCAAGCGGAAGCACAGTGATAGAGCGGCCATACACCTCGGCCTCGAATAGGGCTAGACGAATCTCCGAGGGAAGATCGGCAGCTAAGGCGGAGTGGGAGGCCGACAAGTGCAGCAAGCACTTCAACTACAGACTCAAGGGCAAGGCGGGGACCAAGAGACCTATCCCGATGACAAGCGTAAAGCCGCTGGGCGCCAGGTTCTACCGATTAAAGTCCGGGCATGCGCCGACGGGGGTCTACCTAAAACGGTTCGGCCACCGAGATGACGACAAGTGCTGGTGGTGTGGAGGGACTGTGTCCCAGACGCGGGAGCACCTCTTCCGCCACTGCAGCAGATGGAAAGACCAGCAGAAGAAACTCTGGAAGACAGTGGGACAGGCAACAGGCTGGAAAGCGGGCAGATGCCGGCACGTGCAGATCTCCGAGCTTTTTACCATAGAAGAGTGCGACCAGGCGGTGATGGACTTCTTGGTGGCCACTGAGGTCGGGAAGTTTCCGCCCAAATGAAGTAGCGGGATGGAGCGGGCTCAGGGCTTGGGGCTCGGGGGCGGCGCTGGCGGCAACGGGGTTATACTATTCTTTCTCTCTTTTCCTTTTTGTCTTTCTCTCATCTTTTATCTTTCATTTGTCAGCGGGGACGAAGGGTAGCGGGAGGGGAGCTCCGCCATCTAGCCGGCTCGCCCGGAGGCGGAGGGGATATCAGGGTCCTGTCATACTCTAATTAGAGTCAATACAGTATGATTAAACAACAAACAACAACGACGGACACAACTGGTTTTTGGAACTCCCACGATTGCGTCGGGGAGGTACAGTCTAGTCGGCACGATCGGAATAGGTTGCTGCGGGCGTCGAGTGCAAGGCCGGAATTTGCATTGAGGATGTGGTAGTACTGTCTAGAACGCAGGTGTTAGAAATTTCTAATCCTGCCAGAATATAAGATGCAGTAGTGTCAACAGTTCGCTCGAACTCCTCGCTCCAACCTTAGTGCCTGGCGCTATTATCGAATTCCTCAACCCCTTATTGGTCGTACTGGAAGTGATTACAGCTTACCCGTCGGTGCATTCCGGCTGCTTCTCCAATCTCCAGAGCTGCCATGGCGAACCATGATTGGGGAAAGCAATGACTTTACTTCTATCTTCACAGCTGTGAACATCAAGCGATACACCTTTTCCAATATTTCCGATACGATAGACAGTCGCTATTTTGTCTCCGAGCTCTCCAAGACTAGGGCTAGTTTCAACCCACCAGATCTGCCGCTCACGGTGGTGCTCTTCATCGCGCTCAGAGGTTGTTACGTCGTCATTATTGTGGATAACGGTAGATGTACCTCGGTTGCGGATAACGTAGGCTCCGGCGGGTAGTGTCGCTGCCATGGATGTGGAGAGTGGTAAGTGTGCGTGAAGATTGTCATTTTCTGTGATTCCCCGCACTGTTATGTAGCAGTGTGCGGCCAAAAATAGAAACAGAATAAGAAATACGCCGCACACGAGTGCTGTACGAAGGAAGTGCTAAAAAATGTTCAAATACATACTATAGTTTGCGAATATGGAAGGCTAAAGTGTGCAAATCGGATTTAATAACTTGATGTCTTGGTTCAAGCAGAAGAGAAATATCCGTCATCAAATGAGATAGAAAGGTCACGTACGTAAATGTACGGCTACGTACCGCATCGTAATTGTAATCTCTCAACTGCCTTCTGCTATATATGCCATCCATTTCTCACTATACACAACATAGTACATCCTCCCATTGACTCGCCATCCCTCCGGGTGGCAGAATCAGTTGCAACACCGTTCTCCCCGCCTAAAGAATTGTTGTATGCATTGAAGCAAGCAGTCTATGCGACTAGCGCAAGTTCCAAAACTGTAAATTTTGCATTCAAAGTCGCTCTTCCTCCCGGAAGATACGTCCACGAGCTCAGTATCTTATCCCCATAATGTCACCCCTCCCTCCCCGAAATGACACTCCCAGCGCCGACCCCCGTAACCCATCTGCCTACGTTTCAACGATTGGATCATGGACATCTCCGCAATCTGTTTCGAATAGTTGATAGCTATCATCACTTCCGCTACTACTACCTCTACAACTGCAACCTGAATGTACTCTAAATCCCCAATGGCGGAAGCCGTCACAGAGTGTGACGGGCTGTGTTACTTCTCGGCTGTGGTGAGGTGATCGGAAATGTGCAGCTCGTCAAGGTGTTAGGGCTTGGATAGTTCGAGGAGAACTGCACGTATGATATAACGGCAGCATCCACAACCTGTCATTGGTGAAATAAACGAAGCAAGATCTGTGCAATGAGCATTTATGACGAACGGATGAATATACCGCTATGAATACCGGGATATTGGCGCTAGAGCCTTAGAAGGAATTTTGTAAGCGATTTGTTCATGCAGTCTCGTCATCTCTGTGAACTGAACTACAACTCCTAGTTTTGAATGAGTTGGGGCGCGGGCGTTGAGCTTTTATGGGCGGGGGTCAACTGGGCCTTGTTGAAGATGTCCGGAACGTCAGCGGCGGCGGAGATCATGTTATCGACTGGGGTGACGGTCACAGGTTGAGATCGGGAACTGGGTTGAGCCAGAAGTGATATCCGGACTTAGGAGGTGGTCGTACAGATGAGGCTGAAGTCGCCGACGAAGAGGAACGCTCTCGGTATAGGGACCGAGGAAGCATGGATTCGACCGAGTATTCGGGATCCATCAATGTAGACTGCGATGATGCTATAGTCGAAGATGGCTACACAAAATACAGACTCATCATCACTGATATTGAAGTTGTCACCATGATCGGCTGCCAAGAGTAGTTTAATTGCGAGGACGCCAATCACGCACTCTGCCTCACCCGAAGATATCTCGGCGATGCTGGCCCCCACCTTCATCCATGTCCCGCTCCCGCCTCCATCTGAATCTTCAGTGGAAGACCTTCAAAAGATACTCCACTTTCCCAGCGATGCAGCTAAACGATCCGGAATGCTCAACTTCTATAAATGGTAGACGACCCCGTTGATTCTTGGGATTGAAGGGAAGGACTTCTGAAATGGTGATTGAAGAGACGGAAGCTTGTGTGGAGGGCAGTGGGAAGTGAATCTAATGAAGGGGCTTTGCTATGGGAATTGCAGTATGACGCCAGAGATGATTGGTGGTATGAATAGCTGACGATGTGAGAGCCATTGGAATGTCTTTCCTTTTCGCCTAATATTCTTGGCGGTGCCAAACATTTTACCCGTTCCTTGTGTGGTTTAGCGTTGCCATTCTCGGATTACACCTTGCGAGATTCCGAACATAGCGCCACAACCGTAGTGGGGTTGGTGTGATACCAGCACTGCGTGTTGCAGATAATTTGAAGATGGTTTGTCAATGTCTTAAATCACTGCTAGACAACACGATGTGTATTAATGTAAACTTTTGATTGTCAACGTTCGACCGACCATCACCCTAGCACAACAAGATTCAATGCACCTTTGTTGGCATGCAGTGGTGGGGAAGGGCATGGGGTGCAAATCAAGCCTACACCCAAATATCGGCCGAAAGGCGCCGAAATATATCAGCCGGGAGCAAGCGCCTTGGCTGCGTTGCTTTCACTTGGTGTTCGCGAATCGTATGCAACATATATTCACTGCAATTGGGAAACGCAATGTCTCAACTTATGTTGGTGCGACACATCGCGCGGGGTGAGACTTTGACCTGCCAATTTTGCACCATTTCCATGCAGGTGTTCCAGCGTTGTGTTTCAACTGCTGTCTTAAACCTAAGGTCAGCAGATGTGCATCTGACAGTGGATGGGCATCTTGGACTTTAATTGGTTTATATAGAGCCATGAAACATGTTTAAACGACGGAAAGCTAATTATGATATCATTGTGCAGATATATTTTGGTTGTGTTCGTTGTCGTATCTGCCGAATGAGATCTTCCGCGTGGGATGAGGGAAAAACAAAGGTATTATGCGCTACGAACTAATATCAAGAAAACTTCAACGCGTTTTGCAGTTATATGTTAAGCTTAAAACGTTCTCGCATTTGCCTTCATCAGACAACGAGGTTAATTCCAACCATCCTTGATACTCACTCAACCGACTCGATACTAATACCCCTTCATATTTCGCAATGGATCTTGCAGTGTCCCGGATCCGGGCTCAAATTGCCCGGCGTACCGTCTACGATCAAGTTGAACGCTCCTACCAGAAACTTAGAAACCTTACCCCCCGAGTAAACATATCTCCCTTGAATCTAAGCGGCCCAGCACCCGGGTTCATGAATCTCGACATCGACCTGCAAAAACCCATCAAATTCCACCTACAGAGCAACCAAGCGAAGCCAATTCACTTTCATGTAGGTGTCGTCGGTGCGGGTACGGCAGGATTGTATGCAGCAATGATTCTGAAGTACCTTGGCCTCTCATTTGAGGTTCTTGAGGCCTCGAACAGACCTGGTGGGAGGGTATGGACGCACCGCTTCACGCCGAAGGACAGCGACTACTATGAAGTCGGAGCTATGAGATTTCCTAACACACCTATAATGGAAAGGATATTTAAGCTGCTAGATGTGCTTGATATCACAGAGGATACAACTGACTCTCCGAAACAGGGGCGACTGATCCCGTACTACTACCGCGGGCCGAATACCCCGCTATATTATAACAATATCCTCGTAAGAGAGGACCAAATACCGGCTGAAACAGAAGATGTGTTTCATGTAAGTGTCAGCAATGGAGGGACGGTCCCTGACAAGTAAGTACCTTCAATGATAGGAATGGTCGGAAAATACTAACACATGTGGCTTCCAAAGTTTTGTAAAGCTGGGTTACAAAGAAATCCTCGCGAATATGTTTAAAGAGTGGAGGAAGGGATTTGTCGACCCAAATACTTTCGAGGAAACTTGGAAAAAAATGAAGAATTTGGATGCGAGAGCAATATCGATGAGAGCATATATGATAAATAAGTACGAACTAGAGGGGTTCGAGCCGTAAGTATTAAGTGCCATCCAATATCATATCGGAATTCTGATTGAAATATCTGACCGTATATCAGGGAACAAGTTGCTAACATGGTAAATTGGTGCGAAACAATGGCCTCGTGAGGTGTCCCCGATTCTAATTCAAATACCCTGGCTAATTGCCCACGGTATTTAGTGCTACTACGATCTACGACCAAGGATTCACCTCGTTTGTTTTCCAGTCGCTTGAGTCTGCGTACCCCTTAGTTCCCGAGTCTATGGAAGATCCCGAGCCTATCACCGACGGGCAAGAAAAGAACGTCTGGTGGTGCATAAACGGTGGTGCGGACATCATGGTCACAAAGATGGTTCAACATCTCGCCCAAAGCCCGCTCTACAACCACTGCGTAACTTCCATCAAGCTCGATACCCACCCCACAAATGCAAAGAATCCAATGACTGTTACGACTAAGAGATCAGACACATTAATTCAAGAACAAAGGCATTACTCACATGTTATCACGACTACGACTGCCGCTTGCCTTCAGACCATGGACCTGCGCGAGGCTGGGCTTAAATATGCACACCGCGAAGCTATTCGTGTGTTGCGCTATAAGTTTGCCATCAAAGTGGGCATTAAGTTTAAGAACCGCTGGTGGGCCAAACTCGGCATCCGCAATGGTGGAATTGGTAAAACGGACCGCCCCACCCGCGCGGTTATATATCCTTCCTATGCACTGAGCACTTCTGAAGACGACACAGGAGTGCTCCTGGCCTGTTACAATTGGAGTCAAGACGCCGCACGCCTTGGAGGTCTCTGGCAGGGCTCCGATGGAACGAAGCAGGATGCTATTGTCTCTGCTGCCATTGCAGATTTGGCCAACATGCATGATATGCTAGAGAGCGATCTGAGTAGTCTCGTCGTGAGTCACCATGTACACGACTGGTACCGCGACGAATTCACAAGAGGAGCATATGGGTTTTTCGGTCCTGGACAGTATTCGTCGTTGTTTGGGCAGATTCAGCGGCCGGCAGCGGATGGCAGATTGTTTATCGCGGGCGAAGTCACGAGCATCTACCATGGCTGGGTTGTTGGATCTTTGAACAGCGCATTCAGGGCAGTACATCAGATGTTGCTTGCAGAGTGGCAGAGGGCCGGGGATGACGAGGCAAGGAAGGATTATATTAAGGTGTTATTGTGCAGACTGGAGGATAAGTGGGGATTAAGCAAACTAGTGCCGGAGCCGGAATACGATACAAACCCCAAGGGAACGGCTGGATGGCAAGTGTTTCTAGGGATGCTGAAAGAAGATGTTTAGAGACGAATCCTGAATAATACGGTGGCAGCTCTGTCTGTTCAAGAATGTGGGTATACAACAATGTCTTTTGTTTTTTGGTGATGTTCCAAAGCTAAAGTTCGAAACCGAGCTTGGACAACTTCACCGAATCTTATAAGTAGCAAATCGTTTTTGGTAATAGCGGTTTGTTTTCGCTACCCCGAATGCCTGCTTGGACAGGGCGCTAGCCACGTTCTGAGTCAACGTGCGCGGGTCAAATCCGCACTACACCAAATATCTCGGCCTTCCGGCGCACATGCATGCTCTGATGCATCCACTTACATTGATATAAGTTTACCTGTCACTACTGAGGGCTTCGTGCTACCACGGGCCTGAGTGGTACATCGCCAGGTATGATATTTTCTTATATAAGTCACTCTTATTCTGTTTGTATGATAGACAATTCAGCATCTTTCATATTCATTGTCGATTGCTCTCAACCGGCATATGCGAAAGGCGCAAGAACTTAGCAATCCCCCAGAAATTTCAGGTCGTACAACAAATGGTAGACCCTTATTGATTAGCCAGCCTATTGAGACAGTAGCTCTATCCAGTCATTAATCACCATCTCACATTCGCAGCAGGGCAGGTAGCACAGTTACTTCGCTACAGTTTAATATGAGAGGCTTGCGCTCGCAGCTTCTTTCCGAGGCTAAGTACGTTTGTCTATTACATACCCGGTAGCTAGTGGCAAGTGGCAATGGGTGGGACACGCATTCCCGAAGTTACCCGAGGTTCTCTATGTATATGATGAGTCTTTCGCATTCTCTTTTCTGTGTGTATTAGTCAATGCACCGGGTTCTGCCCGTCCACATCGCAACATTGTACCTCATGTGGGAAGCTTGTGATGACTAGTGACGGATTGCCGTGTAATTGATCTTTCTACTTTTTTTTCCCGCCGGAGAATCTCAAACTGTATCTCTGTGAATTCTTGGGAATGATTGCACTCACGATTGTTTTAATTGAGTTATCTTAAGTTCTTCAACTACGTATGCTCCTGGGGAAAACATGGAAGATAGCCCTAACCCTACCTTACCGTCAACGACTTAACTCTAACAATAGGTAAGTTGTCGTCTGGAGTTTCGGACAGGATAATTGGGACCGCCAACCGAGTCTATTGTAAAAGACGGACGATTGAGAATACAATTGCGGAGCCTCACATTGCTGCAATGTGATCCACCAAACCATCGGATAGATGCATAGCAAGCGCACATTAGCCAGTCCCGCATTGTAGTTTATAGTTTGTTGTGTTCTCTTTTAAACTGGGGTATTTCCTCCCTAGCTCATCATAACAGTCGGCAGATACTATTTCAAACCGCAATATTGATGGGCTCACAGTCGCAGGTCTCGTTCAACTTTCTGGAAAGGTCATTAGCTTTGTTTCTACCGCTGTCGATGCGTCCAGAACAGCGCGCAGCATGCTCACCAAAGCTAATGCGCTTCAAGCATGTTGGCACGGGATTTGGCCTGATGGCTTGTGTGGCATGAGGCCTAAGGCTGCGGGCATGAGGTCGGTGGCTTGCGGCCCCAATGGGCCGCCGCCAGCCCCCATGCCGAGGAGTAAGTCTAGCCCCGGTAGTGATGCTCGGCATCGGTCTTCGGATGTGATACTCGGCTTCGCCGAGTATGCCCTCCTTTCCCATATATATGATTGCCTGTCTTTCTCTCTCTTTGCCCTTTAGACAATCACTTTTGTACGATAGTCAATTCAATATCTCTATTCGTACTCAATTGATCTCAACAAAGCAATCTTTTATCAACTGCAGGACTTCATACTCGATTTCCAAGAGAGAACCGACGATCGAAGGCCGATGATATAGATCGGCTAATGGGTCACTATTCTAACAGGCTGTGTTTGTATGTTTAGCGATCTCGAGAAATTACTGGAAAGCTTGAACCCAAATCCTGACGCTGGTTTGCTACTTCGTCTATGGGATGGCACAAAGTGGGCACTTAAGGATTCGGATATTGGTCGAATTCTCGGCAACCTGCAGAGGCATAAATCATCACTGACCCCGATGATGACGATTATAACTTGGTATGTAATTGCATCATCCTACCTAATGTCGAGCTGACGTATACGGCAGGTAAATCCAAGCAGCAGGCAGAGCGTCCTACGACACAATTCGTAAACACAGTTGTGACTTCGAGCCCAGATCTCTCAACACGTATGGCAGCATTTGGTTTCTCTTTAGATAGTAGTTTCGATGTGTCATCGACTGGCTCTATATCAACGGTCACATCCTTCAAAAGCCTGCGCCCATCGATCACATCATCTTTTGGGCTTACTCTTGCCAAAACCCGTGTTTACCGAAAAGCGGCCGTGAATATATCGTCTAGATCTTTTACGACTGTAATCACTTTAGAGTCGAAGTGGTCGCAGCTCATTGGGTTGAGTCTATCTAAAATATCCAATATCTCTGTCATTCGCCTACCTATATATATCGAAGAACTACATAACAGTTATTCGTTCGACCATGCGCAGACCTCCTAACGGTGGAAGCAGTATACTGGTTGGATGCGGTAATCTGGTGGGTTAAATAGTTGGTTCTTGGCAGTGCAGTGCAGTTTATAGGACTTTGCAGTTCAGTGGAGTGCAGTTTGGCATTTGAAAATAACCAGTATACCAACAGTTTTACGGTTAATATGGATGCGAGAAAATACATGGAGAAAAGACTCTGGCAGGGTGAAATCTTGATTAGATATCGTTTTTCCGCTGCGAACTTGTTTACAGAGGGTCTAACTTGCCCGAGCTCTGCAAATTGTCAATACAATATCAAAATTATTTGTGCGGAGTAAGATATTATGCACCCTCTACAGCGAACAACTTTGCATGGAGCAGTTTGCACTGGTTCAGTTCAGTTGAACAATTAAAACCAGTACAAACAGTTTAACTAGTTCCAACTAGTTTACCAAACTGGTTTCGCATGCAGTCCAGTTTCAATTCTTAAACAGTTGGTATAAACAATATAGTGCAGTTTGGTGCCGATTTTCCAACCAGTTTCCACTGTTGGGAGGTCTGCCTATGCTGATCTATTTCGGGTTCTCAGAATATGACGGCGATAGCTTGAGTACGATCGAGATAGAAAGAAAAAGAGAGAGAAAGAGAGCAAGTGTGTGATTTTAGGGATTGATATGGCATATGCAATTCGAAATAGGTGATTAGCGCAGGAGATACATATACGAAATTTGACTATGAGTAATTTTGACATAGGAATGAATAGATGCTTGGTAATAACTTCAATGGTGATACCACCTGAATTGGGCAGGTAAGGATTCGTTCCCGGACAGGTCTGACTCACCGCAACTCCAGCCAACACAGCAACAGCCAGACGAGGTTTATATGTACTTAGCACGGAACTACAGAGGTGGTGTCTGCAACTCTCGCTTCTCATCTTTAGTAGATAGCATCTCGCTTGACGAGTTCCGGGGTTACAGTACGAAACCGAGTCGAACAACTTCACCCGAACATTATAAGCAGCAGTATTCGCTAGCCGCAATTTGAGTCTAGCGTGTCAACTCCCGCCACACCAAACACAACATTCCGGCACACATGCACGCACTTATGGTTCCATCTACTTTGACACAAGTTCACATGTCACTAAGAATTTGTGATGTCATATTACATTGAGGCGAAGATAGAATCTATTCGATCCGCTGTTCACTTCAAAGTCCAGCTGGGCGGATGTTTTGAGATACTTCCGTAGGTATGCTTCAGAGGTGCAATTTTGCCGAAGTAGCTAGCTGAGTAGCAGCTAGATGGGTTGTGCAGTTGTACCAGTAAGGTTTCTGGGATGTTTCAGTCATGTTCGAAGATTTGGGAACAGTTTTGCTGTGTCCTAGGATAATTTATTTACATATGTTTCTGGTAGCTGATTTATATACGTTTCTGAAATATCTAAAATACCGTGCATCTGAACAGTCCGTCCCGTCTGGGTAAAAGTTCGCCCCAGCCTGGACGACAATTTTCCGTTACCATGCTAAATGCTGTCTGAGACTAGGGTAAAAAATCAGAAGACGAAATGACATTAGGCCGTACAGTCCAGCTGTGAGGGAGAAGCTACAGAATAAAAAATTTCCAAGCGCGGCAGAGCATTGCTCAAAGTGAATTGAGATGCTATCTTTATAGTGTACAATATCGCTCGCAGCAATTCATTATATTTATCTCCATTTTTACTGGTTAAGTCTAGGCTACCAGCAGTTTCACACTATTATTAGATTAAGCTGCCGATTTTTGCAAGCTCCGTTGTGGCCCATCCGTGGTTTCATACTCACTACCGTTCAGGCGGCAGATAACAGGCAACTATATGTGCCAGCGGTATTGAAATTGTGCCCCGGGACGGTCCAGGTCTCCTAAATTTATTCCTCGTACGCTAGTTCCGGGATCTAAATGATGCTTGTCACTCCGGATCGTACAGATGATAATGCTTCCAGCAGAGCTCACCACTCTCGCACTCCGTTTATTTTTGATGACAACAATAACTTTGCACAAGCGGTTACATTGTCTATCGTACACAGGTGACTGACATCGACGAACTGTCTAAGGGAAAACCTATGCCTGTATATACACGAGGAAAGCCTGGCGGTTCCATGGAGATATTGAATATGGAGACAACATGTGAAAGAGCCCACACAAATGACCCAGTGCATTAACAACCACTCTGCGGTCCTTTCTCGAAGCTTAGATGGCCTTCAGACTATTAGCTACCACGCTCCTTTCTTGTCTAGCAGTTTCGAAAGCCTTCGGCTAAATCCTGAATCAACAATGTTTGGTGCTTTAATATTTTCGCGGTGGGCGGCTCGCAATATGATGGCATATCTTAGCAATCTATCAATTAACACCAGTTATGACAGAAATCAGGCTACCAGCTACTTCAGGCTAATATTCACTTTTGAAGCCACCAATTTCCGCGTTGTTATGCTTGTCATCTATCGACATAACCAGTGTTCCGAAGCGGCCTGGCCGGCCGCCGACCGGACTTCAGATTTGCAGTCCGGCCAGATAAAGTCCTTGATCCTAGAGGCCGCCCAAAGCCTGGGCAGATAAAGATCGACTTGTAGGGAGCCTGACCGGACTGCAGATATCTGACGGCTTTTGACTGGCCTACATTACTCTGCATATAATCTGCATAAACTGGCAGATATCTGGCGGCTTTCGCCTAGTCTGCATAAACCTGCTGCCAGGTGCTTCGTCGATTTGACATGTGTTCTAAATGTTCTGTATGACTCAGCACGACTCGGAGGATGATGTACCTGATTTAATTCAATTCTGGCGGGAGAGGTTGGAGTCACCTCGATGGGCACAGCTCGCTCGTGTGGCTCTCAGCATTCACTCGATTCCAGCCATGTCAGCTGAGGTTGAGCGAGTTTTCAGCAGTTCCAAAATATTAATTACAGATCGACGCAATCGACTAGGAGATAACGTCATTGCGGCGGTTGAATGCTTGAAGTCGTGGGAGAAGATGGGTCTGATACAGACTGACGAAATACGGGGGGTTACTGGGCTGCTTCAGGCAGACCTCCCAACGGTTGAACCAGTGCACTGCTTGTAAAGAGTTAACCAGTGCGGTATGTAGTTAGTTCTTGGCAGTGCAGTGCAGTTGGTGGAGGCTCACAGTGCAGTGCAGTGCAGTTTGTAAGTTCAAAATCCACTGGTTCACTGCTGGTTAGTTAGTTTGCCACTCATTACCCATTCCGCTTCTTGTTAACACAGGATTTTGGCCGAAAGGTCTACGAGTTTCCAGATGACCAGCGAAGCTGTTAGAATGGACTGGAGAGAGGTTGCTAATGATCTGAGTCACAATGTAGATGTTGAAAGCAAAAGAGAAAGGATGAAGAAGCTCAATTGTCTGTCGATCCAAAGAGAAGGGAAAACTATGAACTTATATATGAAAGAGAGAGAAGGAAAACTCAATGCCGACTGCCAAAGCCGGAGCCAATGATTCCACCAGTCCGGACGGACCCGGTCTAGGGTAGGGCTCAGTCCGGTCCGGTCCAACCGAAAGGTCGAACTGGACCGAGCCCCAGACTGGCAGTCTTGGACTGGACGGGCTTGGTCTGGACCGGTCCAAACAGGGTAGTATTTATCAATTTCAAAGTAGATCGAAAAACTAAAGAAGTGAGATGGTAAGCCCTGAAATCCTAACCCAGACACAACGTCATTGCATAAAAACCGCCCGCTGCTAGCCATCACCACCACAGGAAACACAACCCACCCCCCCACAGGTAGCAAGCACCACCATGAGAAACCGAAACCATACCAAACGAAACTAATAGATGTGCATACCAGTGAATTCAACTGTCCCCTCCGTCCGGGAACTACTCAGGACGGGACGGGATGGTGTCATCTTTTTGAGGCAAGATGGGGACAGACGGAAAGAACGGCTGGCGACGGAGAAGAGCCGTCCCCGGTGGTCATCCACCGATATCCATAGATCCTAGTGTTCGTAACAAATTATATGTCAAACGGAATGATTACTCTGGCCATAATGCAAGATCCATAAGCACCTGCTCCATGCGTACCATGATTTCCAAATCCATACCTTCGTGCTATATATACAGTTTGAATCTGAGGGTCCTGCGGAGATGAGGTAATGAAATTCAGAATGGCAAGTGGTGGGTGGTGAGTGGCAAGTGGCAAGTGGTGAGGGGTGAGGTGTGCATGGCGACTTGCAAATGACAAGTGAGCAATCATTTATGAGTCTATTTGTTGACTCAGTATATAAGTAACCCCTGGCATATTCGGGCCGATTCGGCCCGAGTGGACTGGTCCAAAGCAGTCCAGGCCAGTTCAGTCCAGGGCCAGAAAAATTGGGGATTGGTCCGAGCCCGGTCCAAAAATTCCTCGGACTGGATTGGACTGGACTTGGACGGACCCGGTCCGGACTGGTCAATTGCTGGACTGGTGGAATCATTGGCCGGAGCCCAATGCCGAGTACCAGTGCCGAGCCCTCCTCCTCGCCATGGGGGCAAGCGAGGCTGGTGGGGGCAGGCGAGGCTGGTGGGGGCTGGCGAGGCCAATGGGGGCCGTAAGCCACCGGCCTCATGCCGAGCCCGCCAGCACCAAACACCAGGGAAGCCACCGGGCCAAATCCCTAGTCAACAGTAGACTCATGTATAGTTAGTCACTCGCCACTTGCATAGCCACTGGTCAATTTGTAATGTATGTTCACAATGGTTTCTCTGTGGAATCTCAAGATTTTCACCCAAGGTTCAGGATTTTCATGGCTTTCCTTGAGTAAGGAAGATAAGTTTGAAAGTAATGTGCTATGTACAGCGTGGGCAAGGGTTAGAGCTGGCGAAGAAAAATTCATGGCAGTACTGTACACTGGTTCGAACCAGTTAAGATAGTTGAACCGAATATATACAGTTGAACTAGTTGTCAACCAGTTCATTGCACTGGTTTAGCGTGCAGTGCATTTTGAACAATTAAGTAGTTGGTGCAGTGCAGTTTCCCCGCGGAAACCCAACTGGTTTCCACCGTTGGGAGGTCTGGCTTCAGGTATTGGAAAACGAAACAAATTGATTGTAGCGGTTTGAATTTGAAAAGCAGGGTCTGATAAGAGTGCTGAAGGCAGAAGATACAGTTGGGAGGTTATGGTGCTTGAGATTGTAATGCAGATGTGTTAAAGGTGGAAAATTGGATTATGGATACTGATTGCTGAATAATTGTGCCAGTGAATGGCTTCCTTTTGTTGTTTGCTTGACGAGGTTGTTTATTTATATCATGATTTATGACCATCGGCCGCCAGATATCTGTAGTCCGGGCAGGATTCGAAACGTTGAGCATGGTGGACTTGTTACGATATCAGGCAGATCACCTAGACTTCTGCTGTGTGTCCACCACTGTGTATCTTGATTTGGTGCTGCTGTGTATCTGCTGCTGTGTATCTGCTGCTGTGTATCTGCTGCTGTGTATCCGCCGTTGTGTATCCGCCACGGTGTATCTGCCACTGTGTCTACTGTGTTGTATATCCACTACTGTATCTGCTGCTGTTCATCTACCACTGTGTATCCACTGCTGTGTATCTTGAACTACTTCTGTATATCCGCCGCTGTGAATATGTATCTTGACCTGGTACTGTATATCTGGCTGTATATGTGTCACTGTATATCTATCTGCCATGGTGTATCTGCCACTGTGTCTGCTGTGTTGTATATCCGCCGCTGTGTATCTGCCACTGTATATATATCTGCTACTGTATATCCTCCACTGTATATCTGCCACTGTGTCTGCTGTATCGTTGAGAGTGATTGAGTACAAAGAGAGATTGAATTATCTATCGTACAAAAGTGATTGTCTACCGAACTATCTAATGGTAGAATCCATGCCTTTATATGCCTAAGAAATTTGAAGTTCGCTGGAGATGGTAGAGTGGCGCCGGCAGTGGCGAATGGCAGGTGGCGAGTGAAAATTTGTGAATGAGTCTACACAAATGACTCAATGTATTAGCAAGCACTCTCCAATCCTTTCTAGCAGCTTCGATGGCGTTCTAAGAACTTGTAGGTCTTCGGGATAAATCCTAAGTCAACATGTGGATATCCGCCACTGTACCCGCCACTGTATCCGCCACACGCGCCACGTGGCAAGTTCACCCGACCAATGAGAATGCTTCGAGCGGACAAACCTAGTGCATAACTATTACATATCTTTCTTTGTTGTAAATTCCCCCCTTCCATCCGTCATATCTAACTAAATATTGTAAGTTAAGGCAAGGTGGTGAAATATAAGCTGGGTCACTGATGAAATATTTATTGTGTCCTAATCGGATGATCAACTCCCCGGTAATAACTGTTGCTTCGGCCCATCTAGCCGGCCAGCCCGGAGGCGGAGGTGATTTGGGGGTCTGTCATACTCTAAGTAGAGTGAATACAGTATGATTAAAACAAAACAAAAACTGTTGCTTCGGCCAAGTGGCGCTGTCCGCATTAGCGCCGTAGAGCCGCCACGCCCTGTATCGCCCGTATCAAGTACTGGATTCCTACTCCCAGCAACTGCCGGTTCCTTATACGGGGTCCTAAGGCGTAACAAATGAGCCCTAGATCGACTAAGCTACAAAAATGATGCCAGGAGTGGGACGGCGAAGTTGGTCCCAATGACTTTAGTCGCCCGGGACTGTTGAGACCCCTGATTCCAGTAGTCTTGGCCTGACACCAAATTCAAGAAGCTGCTTCATCTTAGAGTTAGTGAGCCGCAATCTTTTCACAGAGGGCGTGAATATTTGTTTTCTTATGGGTGGTAGTTAGTGGCATTTTCTGTTGTGTAACCTAAGTAGCATGTCCCAATATTTCTAACCAATGATCACGGTGCATTACCGAATGGACAACTACTTGTATGCCGTCATTATCGATGTGCCGAACATCATGGAAGATATGTGGGTGCTGAGTCAGAGCTGCAGCTGCTTCCTAACTATGCTAACACAACAACGGGCTCAGCATGGTTTCGTTTGTACTAAATTATCGATACCACGTGGTTCGATATCCGCTCTCATTGGCATTTGGGTTCTTGCCAATCTTCCGCATTCCACAAACGAACATCACCCCGCTTCAGAAAACGTAATAATTTTCGTTCAGACTGAATATTCGTAAAGCATAGATCAGGCGATCTCGATTGATCGTAGATAGGGGATGACCGCAAGAATTTAGAAATGACGTACACTGCGACTGCGCACATTCGTATGAGCTTCGAAGGATGCTCATAGGTTGACAAGGGTACGTCCTACTGCCTATGGCTGATTGTGGAGAAGTAGGCTAAGCTTGAAATAAAACTCAAATCGACCGCCTAATTAATTCCATGACTTTTTTCTCTAATCACAAACCAGTGTTGCCAGCGGTCCAGGTGCGGACCAGTCCAGACTGGAACCGCCCAGGTTCAGTCCAGTCCAGTCTACTCAAATTTCGCACTGGGATGGGACCAGTGCACAATTTTTGCGCACTGGTCCGGAATCAGTCTGGACTGGTCCGGACTGCCTAAGCTGGCAGCGTGATTATTAGACCATTTCCAAGCCCATCCGGAAGCGTATGTCGACTAATAGGTGCTGCTGCGAAATCTGTGATGAGTCTCTTAACTCACACTCTCTCAATTGTCTAAGATAACACGTAGTCATCCAAGATTTACAGGCTCTTGCGCCAATTCAAACCCTAGCCCAACGTCACATGATATCGGTACTCTACATAAATCAGCCCAACAGTGATGATTTGACTGGAATGATATCCAAGGAGAATGATTTCCATAGAGGATACTATCCGAGGAGTCTGAATTCCGAGGAGAAGCCACTCTGATACCGTTGGACAGGTATTACGTATATTGTTAGCACTGGACTGGTCCGCACTGCATCAGTCCAGTGCAACACCCTAAATTCCCAGTCCAGTCCAGTGCAACTATTTTTCGCACTGGACTGCACTGATCCCTACAATGGACTGAGACCGTCTGGACTACTGGTAACACTGTCACAAACTGTTCCATACACGATATGTTCCGCTTTCCTCTCTCGGCCTCCGGCTCAGTGTCAAACTGTGCGATATGGGTGAAGTCTCTTGAACTATCGAACGGTAGTTCTATGCCTTTATGGAGCTTCTGCAGAGATGATTGAGTGGCGCTCGAAGTGGCGAGTGGCGGGTGGCGAGTGAGCAATCGTGAATAGTCTACACTCTGAAGCACTCGGTGAATTAGTGTATCATGACCTCCTTCTAGAACTTTCTAGAAGCATTTACAATATGAAGTGAGCAGCTGTGGAAAACATTCAGGCTTGTGCGAAGGAGAAACACTGCGAACGCGGAGGAAAGTTGCGACAGTTGGAGATTTCCACCACTGCGCGATGTTGAAAGCTGCGGGAGGTTCCGCGTTGTGGGAAATCAACCGGAAGCTTGTTCTTGGAAAACGTACACGCCATTCCGCGCGCTTAGAACTTAATAGCGACCCTAATATTGTAGTTAGCCGACATTGAGTTCGTTCTGAGGATAAGATGAAGATCGATAAGATAAGTTCTTTCTAAGTGTATGATCGCCCACAAAGCAACCGGTATTACACGTGTTGTTCCCCCCTCCCTCAGCGCCATGCCTAACAGCGCAGACGACATAGAACCACAATCTCCGGATTAATGCATATCAACCTGTCGCACACAATCCCACGCGTGCGGTATCATCTCCCTGCAGAGCGTCCTGAATTTCATCCTCTCCCAGAAGCAACACTACCGAGATGTACAAAGCCGACTAAATCCTCAGCTCCATCATTGTAATATAAACGCGTGGGCTCCTCCGCCAACCCGTTCCCGCAACATGCCTCTGTTGTTGGTAAGTTCTTCCGCCCTAACCCACATTGTAACCCCTTGCAGGTGCTCAATACACCCGCAAAGCAACCAATATCTGCCATATCTCCATAGCAAAAAGTTATATTCGCTATCGGGACATAGCGGACTAGTATTTTAGGTCTGGTTGTATAATCCTCACTTTTTTTCGGGGGTTTGAAGACAGATTTGTGCTTCACATGCTCCAAGACAAGCTTGTCAAGCACAGGCCGAGCTACGAGTCTGGGGTATCTCTACCACACACAAAAACTCAAACCAGGTGTGTAGATCGTCCAGCCCTTAGTACATGAACTTCTATTGTGTTGTAAAATTTTTCCTAACTTGTTTTGGAGAAATTAACCATAAAAATGATCACCGTTTACGGCGTCCCACCCATTAGTAGTTTGCCACATTTTAATAGCATTTAAGAAAAATCCTGTAAGCTCTAAATCCGACTAATAGACTTATCTAATAGACACCTCTAAATAAGAGTGTCATTGCGAAGGAAGGGCGCTGGAGAATGCGCGCCAGCCGCATCGTTTTCACCTTGAACACTCAGAGAAACTGAACGGGCATAACACGCAGATTGATAAAGTGGGACAATCTGTGTGCGACATGATCTACGCAGGAATAGTATTGACCCCTGTCCTCGCAAACGAAAGTAAAACGGTACCACTCAAGTATCAGCCTCGGCCAGCAATCTACGTCAGCAACTCACTCGAACGAAGGTTTCACACCTGCCTAGCGAGGTGTGGATACCGTCACTGTCATTGGAGAGTCGCATGCCATTGGCTGCGCGGAGATCTTGACGACAACGGTTCCCCTCTCCGAGCGAAGTTTGCGGAGTACCCCATCATCGATGACACATGATACATGAACTGGCCCATGCACGTATGCCGAACAGGAATGGAACTCATGTCTTCGGCAATAGCCATTGGTCTATCCTTCAGCACGCAACCACGAGTAGCCAAGGATATGCAAGATAAAGGATGCTTCCTGATATAAAATGTGCCAAGGGCGCTAAGCGGCTTTGTTGTGCCCGGGCATTAACACATGCACCGCGCACCACTCACCACTTATCCCTACTCCTTGGTAGTATCTTCACAGTATCGATGGATAGAAGCTACGAAATGTACATGCAGCCAAATTTGCCTTCCTTTGGTACCTCACTTTGACGGTCGCTTTGTGAACGTAAGCTAGGGTTGTTTGATTGACTCCAAATTGCTATCCAACCAGGCATCTCCCCGAGGTGAGAGGTGCAAATGAAAGAGGAGGGTGAGTTCTACAAAGTTGTTTGGTCTTGAAGTGATATAATCAATGCATATAAAGGAAATTCCACTAGGCAAACAGTAACCACGTGAGCCATGGAGGGGAATTGGATACTGCCATACTGTAGTTAGAATAAATGGAGAATGATTAAAACAAATTATGAGAGCTGTTCTAGGCCATTCACGAAGGCGGTTCCTCCGCGGAGTACCTAGTCAGCTCACGGAGGCCCACTTTCCGCGAACGAACCGTCCATTCACGGAGTCAGTACCCCACTTCCGTGAACTGACTAGTTCATTCACGGAGTCAATGAAAAATTATAAATAATTTATACATCATCGTGATCCCTACAATAGGACGCCTCTTCGAAGTCCTGATGCAACTACAATTACACTGTGCTCCATCGGTGGAGCTGATCTTGTGTTTCGTTCGAGATTGAAAGTACCTGATGGCGCAGCAGAAGGTCTAGGATTTATACACTGTGCCCCACCATCTCGGCCAAGGCAATGAAGTTTGCACTCGGCTTTCGCTTTGAGACACTTGCAACGAACAGTCGTTCAGTTGCCGTTACACCTCCAACGTACTTGGATGAGCTCAGCAGGGGACTGAAGACGAGCAGCTTCTCGAAGAGTAAGTTCTCGATGGCTATCTTTTTTGCATGGCGGAATTTGATGTGGGATGGTAGATATAAGGCGGTCCATATTGTTAGTACGATAGAATCCGTGGAATGTACTCAGTTGCGCTGTGAAGAATGTACTCGATTGCGCTGCGCTGAACGTACACGGTTACACTGATTGAATTCAGCTGCATAGAACCAGCTAAGTGTACGTACATGCCAGTGCATGCTCACACATGCGTGCCGACCAGAGCATTTGTAATTTTTGACTGACTGCGCGAACGAACTAGTCAGTTCACTGAGGTGGGGTACCGACTCCGTGAATGGACTAGAACAAGAGCTATTCAGTCACACGCTTAACGGAAACTTTGGGCTAACCTGAAATAGTTAACTTTGTATAGTACTGTATTTGTTTGGTGATTCCCTTTGCGCTTCGTAAACTCTGAGTTTCTGCTTGCTTCCTTCTATACTGTTTGGTACACACGGATGTTCATCTGTAAACAAGATTACGGGCAAACTTCAGCCATGAGTCGAATCAGTTAGAATTGGCGAACTACCAGCTTAAATCATGATAGGCTACAGTTCAATTACAAGATCCAAACAGAGATTCTCGCCTCCGTTTCCTGTCGATATCTTCCTTAAAGTAATGGTGAACGGTGGATTTGGAACAGAGTCGGATGGTCACTGAGGGATCGGGAAAGATTTCCGAACGAATCTCTGCTTAAGTCTGGGAAACGTGTCTCATCCTGCGCAAGAATTAATAGAGCGAGCTTGGGGGTACAGATAATTTTAGTATCCATGCAGTGTCACTTTCGTTCTGTGCACTCAAATGGCACTTAATGGAGCAAACTAATGGATAAAACCCTAAGGGACAAAAATTGTCTCGTACTCAACAAACTTCTCTCAACTAGAACTATTCCACTGCCCCCAAACATATCCCGACAGCTAATCTCTGCATTTACTTGCTTCAAATGAAAACCTGGTTATGCCCTACGAGTCATAAGTGGTGATGATCTCGCCGCCGTGCTCCTGTACTCCCAAATTGTGATAACATCGCTGGCTACTTGCGACACTAGCGCTGTAAGCAATCCGCCGATATCGAAGCGTTTTCACGGGATCTACCTGTCATTCGTGTTCAGACGTCCACACTCTATACAAGCAGAATGGTATTCGGGGTTATGGGGACCAAAACCGCAATATTTCTTGAGGCTTGAGTTAGCAAAAGATTCGTTCAATAGAGCTTTGTGGGTCGGCATACACAATACCACTGAGCCATTGTAGAGTATGTGTACCGTTTCGTTACTTAGGAGTAGGAGTGATAGGCCGAATACGAGTAGTAGTAAAAGGAAGGAGTAGAAGTGATGGCAGTGTGGTCAACCGTCCCGTCCGTCCGACATCACCCGGGATTAGGACGGGACGGTAACTCTCCGTCCGTCCCCGGGACGCTGCCGACATTTGGATCATGGACGGGGACGGACGGCAAGGACGGCCGGGGACGGATCAGTTGCGTCCCCGGCAGTCCCCGGCGGTCATCTACCGACATCCATGGACTTTGTTCAATGTACATCATAAAAATAATATAAATTTGGTATATACTTGAATGTAGGTTCATCGATGTATAGAAAAATATGGCTGAGCATCGTCAGCCCGTATCTCCAGCCCCGTACCATCAGCCTGTATGTCAGTTTGTACCTCTAGCCCCATATCCATAAGCCCGTATGTCAGCCCGTATCCATTAGCCTTACAAAGTTCTAAATATGTGAAGGTCTTGGGTTCCATCTAAATATAACTGTAACCGCCCAATGACGCCCGGGGACGGTGGATGTCTCCCGGGGACGGTGATTCTATCGTCCCCGGCCGTTGTCGGTCGTCACGCCGTCATTTATAAGCTCGGACGGGACGGACGGATTTGCGCCGTCCCGTCCGTCCTGGCAAAACTCGGACGGCCCTACCGTCCCCGGCCGTCGGACGGGACGGTTGACCACACTGAGTGATGGGAAGAAGACGAAGTGATTCAGCGAAGGAGGATGATGCATGTTTATATGTGGCATAACCCACAGTAGGTTGTAGTAGCGGCTGTGATGCTGTGTGCGATGTGACGAGTAATATCCAAGGACATGTTATTTCCGGCTAGAAGCAGAATGCGTGTGCCGCCGAATGTGTCTGTCTCTCCGCTCAATTCTGACTAGACGTACAAAGCAGGTGTCGTTGAGTGGTGTGTCAGTTTCTTCCCTAGTTTCATTCTCAGCCCCTCAGACTAGTTTTCTTCCTTCCTTCCACTAGAATCACAATACAGGTGTTGTTTAGTGTCAGTTTGTTTCCTAGTTTCGTTTTCATCCCCTTACACTCTCTTTCTTGTTTCTTGCTTCCAACTAGGAGCACAATGCAGGCGTCTCTTCACGGTCAGTCTACTCTTATGTCATTCGCCAGCAGTTCTATGTTGTCTCATGTTCCTTATCGGCGCAGCATTTGAACTTTGTAGGGGCTTTACGTAACAAGTTACCCTGGCTTCTCTAACAAAATATGTTAGTTACAAAAAGCTAACGCCTACCTGGATGGCAACAGGACGGAGGGTGGGACAGTGTCGGCACGTATAAATATCGGAGCAGTTTGCCATTGAGAAGTATGATCAGGTAGTGATGGACTTTCGTGAGCCCACAGAGGTGGGAAAGTCTCCACACTGTTGAGATTGCAGAAGTATCTTTGGAATGTGTCTTTTCTTTTGTGCGCGGCCACTTGTTTTTACTTTCGTTGCTAACAGGGGACAAGGGGTAGAGGGAGGGAGTCTCCCCCACTTTGCCGGCCATCCGGAGGGGAAGGGGAGGCGTGCACTCTCATACTCGAGACAGAGTGAATGTAGAATGATTACAACAAATAAATAAAACCGCTACCCGGATATTCCTAGCCCGCCGGCGGCCGCACTGCAGCGCACAAGAATCACGGGTTGTCAACAAATAAGACTATTCGCAGTGCTTCGGGACGGAATCCAGAAAGTAAACAATCTCCGAACAAATCATCCTACCCAACAGGAAGCTCCCCTCGTTCAAACTTATGAGATGATTTATGGGCGAGACAATAGTCGGGTGATTACCATGCAGGCCAATAGGGTGATTTACGGGGGCGTGGTCTCTGTGCCTTTGCACTAACGCATTGACTGAACTTCAAGATGGGCTTTGAATGTTTGATCAGCTCAAAAGATGTTGGTAATACCCCGCATTGCTAAATATTGGTTAGCCTGATTACCGATTCACCAAGGATAAGCTTGAAATCACAGGGTATGGCAACGTGGCTTTGACATACCTCCTTGCTACGGTTTTATTGTTAAAACGCATCGAGCAGTTAGGTAGGGGAAGCGGACGTGACCATAGAGTGTGTTGGAAATGGTAGCGGGCGCTGTGAGAAAGTCCAAAAGCGATATCGTTCTCTCTACTCTAGCGGTCTCTCTATATACAGAATGACAAGGCCACATTGGCCGCTCCGCCATCGGGCGGACTCGGGCCCGGGGTTGACCGGATTTCCAATACTCCCACTCCGTGAATACCCCGCCCATACAAAAGTCAAAGATAGAGAGAGCAAAAGTAGGAGAACAAAAGAAAGAAAGAAAGAAAGACTAAGTACAAGTCAAAAGAGACAGACTCGGCATCAAGCCGGATGCTTCCAAAAAAACAAAAAAAAGACAAAACTGACAGACCCGGGTCCGTGCAGTGACCCCTGCAACCCTAACCCTGCTCAACGTCACTTCAGTGTCAACCACCCGCGGTCAAAAGCCATCAACGAGCAAAATCAACCACAACTCAACAAACAAACAAGACAAAGAAACACAGTTGCAGCTAAAACTAATAGATGCCCATACTGGCGCGGTGCTGCACAAATTTCTCCCTAGCCAGAGCCTTTGTAAGACAGTCTGCTACCATAACTCCAGTGGGAGTATACTCCAGAGATACTTCTCCTCCATCAACCTTTTCCCTAACGAAGTGATGCTGAATATCAATATGCTTAGTGCGAGCATGGTACTCGGGATTGTGTGCAAGTGCAATGCATCCTTGGTTATCTGCAAAGATGGTGATAGAAGGGAGCTTCTGGCGATCCAGAATCTCACTGAGGAGGAAGCGAAGCCAAATTGCTTCCTTAGTAGCCTGAGTGAGTGCCATATACTCAGCTTCGGTGGAGGACAAGGCCACAGTGGCCTGTTTCTTGCTTGACCAGGAGACTGGCGATTGACCAGCCAGAAAGATGTAAGCACCAGTGCTATGGCGCGAATCTAGACAACCAGCCCAGTCACTGTCACTGTAGCCAGTGATCTCTGTATCCCATAGGATCTTTGGATAGCGGGGCTTGGTCAATGGAGTAGCCTTGGGAGTCGCTTCGAATGCAGAACACCTCGTTAGGTGCAGTTGCAGGTGTGCAGATCCTCGAATGTACCTGAGGATGTGATGGAGGGCTGCAAGATGATCGACGCTGGGA